>Ga0172368_10000010_pt1 | contig 244159 bp, 193 predicted proteins | sample Lak11m_FD_114540 | JGI IMG/M metagenome (GOLD analysis project Ga0172368, IMG submission 114540) | Freshwater microbial communities from Kabuno Bay, South-Kivu, Congo - kab_022012_11m | ecosystem: Environmental > Aquatic > Freshwater > Lake | place: Democratic Republic of the Congo...
GACATCGCAGAATCCGGTTTAGTTTCCAGCAAACATGACGACCGTCATTTCTTCGTCATGGTGAAGACGCCGTCCCATTCCCCCTCGGGCGGATGGGTCTTGAGAGCCTCACAGCGCTCTATATATATCTTCGCAGGATAATCGCCCGGCCTTGCCTCGAGAACGCTTTTGAAAGCGGCGATCGCCTCGTCCCATAGCCCCTGGCGGTACCGGGCAAGGCCCGCCTCGAACCGGCCGGCGAACTCCCGCCACCGGTCCGCTTCTCTCTTTTCGCCCAACAGCTCGTAAATCTTGACGGGAAGTTTCTTTCCGATCACGCGGACCGCGTCCAGTTCGCGGCAGAAAAGCTCGTCCTTGACGAGCTCGTGCGTGAATTCGCTGATCATGATATTCGTCCCGTATTCCTTGTTCGTCCCCTCCAGGCGGGAGGCAAGATTCACGTTGTCCCCCATGACCGTGTAGTCGAAACGCATGTCGGAGCCCATGTTCCCCACGACCATCTCGCCGCTGTTGATGCCGATGCGAATGTTGACGTCCGGCCTTCCCTCCGCCGCCCATTTCTCGCGGAGACTGCCGAGCTCCGCCATCATCTCGAGCGCGGTCCGGCAGGCCCGCAGCGCGTGGTCGGGCTGCTCCAGGGGCGCCCCGAAGACCGCCATGATGGCGTCGCCGATATATTTATCCAGAAGCCCTTCGTACTTGAAGACGATCCTCGTCATCGCCGTCAGATACTCGTTGAGGAGACGGACCAGCTCCTCGGGGGAGAGGCCCTCCGAAATCGATGTAAATCCCTTGATGTCGGAGAAAAGCGCGGTGAGGGGTTTCTTGTCGCCGCCCAACTTCAGCTTCGAGGGGTCCTTGAGGATCTCGTTGATTACCGAAGGGGTGAGGTAATACTGGAAGGCGCCCCGGATCTTCTTCTTTTCCCGCTCCTCGGTGACGTAGCGGTAGACGGTGATGCCGAGGTAGATCGTGATCATCGTCAGCACCGGATAGATTATGTTCATCCAAACGCTGTACCGGACAAAGAGGGCCGTGTTCGCAACTACGAATGCGCCGATCAGCGCCGCGCTGAGCGCGATGCCCGCCACCGCCTTCACCCGGGGAACGGCCAGCCCCATGAGCAAGCCGACCAGGATAATCGTGCAAACATCGAGGAACTTCGTCCAGCCTGAATGGATGAGGAAATTCCGGCGGAGGATGTTGTCGATCACGGTGGCGTGGATCTCCACCCCCGGATAGACGGTGGAAAAGGGGGTGACGCGCATGTCGTAGATGCCCGTCGCGGTAGCGCCGACCAGGACGATCTTTCCTTTTATCTTGTCGGCGGCCAAGCGCCTGTTGATGACGTCGGAGACCGGGTAGTGGGGAAAGGTCCCCGCCGGTCCGAGGAAGCTGAGCAGCAGCCTCCCGCTCTCGTCGGTGGGGATTCCGAGTTTGTCCAGATTGACGCTATCCACGCCGTATTCGGCCATGTTCAGGACAACCATCGGCCAGTCGAGATACTGGATCAACAGCGATATCGCCAGGGAAGTGTAGTAGTGGTCGCGGAACCTGATCACCAGCGGGGCCCAGCGGATGGCCCCGTCGCTGTCCGGAAAAGCATTGAAATACCCGCTGTTCTCGGACACGTCCGTAAGCTGCGGGAGGCTGGGCTGGGCCGCGAAGACCCTGATCAGCCGGGATTCGTCGCGCTCCTGCGGGCCGCGGATCATCTGGAATCGGGAATTGGCGATCCCCTCTTCGCCGGCGGCGATCTCCCGCTCTGTCAGATGCCCGACCTCCTTGGCGGTGATGTGGAAGAAGTAGCCGAGGGTGACGTTTTTGGCCTTTTCGATGGAACGGGCAAGGGCGGCATCCGTGTCCGCGAGTTTCTGCTTCTCCTCGAGAAGACCGGAGAGCCGCGCGTCCCGGATGCCGGCGCTCTTCACCTCGTTCGAGAGTTCGGTAACGGTGTTCAGGCTGGAGTTGGTATCCGGTTCGGCAAAGACGATATCAAATCCGACCGCCTTCGCCCCGTAGTCATTCAGGACATCGACCAGCTTCGCGATGGTTGTCCTGGGCCAGGGCCAGCGACCCAGCTCGCTGAGGCTTTTCTCGTCGATCGCCACGATGACGGTTTCCCCGCCCGGCGGGATTGCGCCCCGGGAGACCATCCGGAGGTCCAGCGCCTTGAGCTCCATGAACCGGAGGAAGGGGGCATCGACGAAAAACATCACCAGGGCAGTCAGGATGACGGCGAACGCTATCTTCAGCGGCGATACAGACAGCATCTTTTTGATCCGTTCCTTCAAGGCCCCGCTCCTTCTCCAGTCATTTCAAAATATTCCCAGGGTACTGGATACCCGCTTTCGCGGGTATGACGACTTTATAACGGGGCCGTCATCCCCTGTCCGTCAGGCAAACGGCAGCACCCAGATGAGCATCGCCGGCACGTAGCAGGAGACGAGCGAAACGATCACGTAAGGCACCGACATCGATAAAAATTCCCTGAGGGAGCTCGGCCGCTCGTCCTCCTTGTCGGCCAGGTTTTTCGCCACGAACAGGGCGGGGGCGCCCGCGATGGTCAGGTTGCTCCCGAGCGTTCCCGCCCAGAGGAGCATCCAGTACAGGGGCCAGGGGTTGATCCCCTGCGCGCCGAGATCGCGGATGACGTACAGCATCGTCAGGATGTAGGCGTCGTGCTCGACTATGCCCACTATGGGCGCCGTGACCCAGTACATCACCGTGCTGCCCAGGACGATGCTGTCTTTGATCAGCGGGGTGATCGCCGTCACGACCAGTTTGATCACGCCGGCATGCTCGAGACCGCCGACCAGGGCGAACAGGGACACATAGAAGAATATGGCGCGCCAGTCGAGTTCCTTCAGCACTTCATCGACCTCGGGGATTTCCACGGCAAAGCGGCTCTTATAGTGCGTGAACAACAGGACGCTCGCCAGGGCGCCCCACATGGCGATGAAGCCGAGATGGAAGCCGAACGCCTCCCGGAAAGCCATCGCCAGGATGGTCAGCAGGAAGATCCCGCAGGCGAGGATCGCGAATGGTTTGTCCTTGATGTAATCGGAAGGGTTTTCGTCCGCCATGGAAGAGACGTCCATTGTGACGGACCGGTATTCCTTCCTGAATTTCAGGTAGAAGAAAGCGCAGGTGAAGAAATAGGAGATCAGGAGGATGAAAAAGGAAGACGGCCTGCCCATATACCAGATGAAACCCCAGAACTCGATCTTGGCGACGCTGTGGAGCATCTGGGGCGGCAGGTCGCCCAACAGCATCGCCGTCCCCATGAAATTCGCGCACAATCCCATGAAAAGTACGGGGCCGAAGGCTCGAAAATTGAGGCGCCGGCAGGCGTGAAAGATGACGGGGGCGAACATCAGAACGATGACGACGTTGTCGATCAGCATCGAAACGAAGCCGGCCAGCGCGCCAACGCCGGTAACGAACAGGGCCACGTTTCCCCTGGCCAGCTTCAAGACCAGACAGGACAGGTAAGCCGGGACCCCGGACCTCCCGAAAAAACCGGAGATCGTCCAGATGGAAAGCAGGATGGCAATGACGTTCCAGTCGACGGCCTGGAAGGCCTCGACATCCGTCATTATGCCGAAGACGACCATCGCGACGACCCCAATCAGGGCCGCGATGACGCTGTCGAACCACCCGGTGATCACTATCGTGATGGTCAGCAGAAAAATTATTGTCGCCAGAACCTCGATGAGACCCATTGGAAAATCCCCTCCCGTGTGTATTTTGCAGTCGCGACGCCTGTATTGATGTTTGTTTTTATTCGCGTGCAGCCTACGAATAACGGTTTTACATGTCAAGAAGTATCTGCGCGCCGAGGGCTCACTAAAATCTTGACAAGGGGTATGGCTTGGGATAAAAAGACCTTCCTTCTTTGGGGGTGCGCCCGCCGCAATAAACAAAGGCCGATGTAGCTCAGCCGGTAGAGCAACTGATTCGTAATCAGTAGGTCGGCAGTTCAATCCTGCCCATCGGCTCCATTATATCAAGGGGTTAGGCGAATTGCTTGGCCCCGTAATTTTTTCTGTGGTATCCTGTAAGCCACTTTGCTTGATCCGACAGGACCGGGTATTGTCAGGAAGCGGAGTAACTTGACTCTCCTGCCGTTCGCAGCGCGCCGTCGGAAGGGGAGTATGAACGTCGAGGCGCGTGGGGAAAGACGACGAGCATCGCCAATTAGTCCTTGACTTCCGGCTATCCGTTTACTTATAAAGCTTGACCTTTAAGGCGCTGACTGATTATGGTTAGCACAGCGGCAGGGAAGGGAAGAAAGGCATCAAACAGAAACAAAGGAGGAAGATATGAGTACCAAGGCAAGATTCGCGACAGCGGTTGTCCTTCTGGCTTGTTTGTTCATCGGTCTCCCGGTGGCCGAGGCCCAGACCAGGACAAAAATAAAATATGGCCTGGGGGACGTGCTCACCACGGATGACCTGCAGCTCCTGATCGCGGCGGAGAGGGCGAAGGCGCGCGGGGTGGATGTGGAAGTAATACCGCTCAAGAGCGAGGAATTGGCGGTCCAGGCGGTGATCAACGGCCAGGTCGATGTGGGGCAGGGCACGCCCTACGCGGCGATTCAGAAGGTGAATGTTCCCGTCCGGTTTTTCTTTCAGCTCTATGCGCTTCAGTTTTTCCCGGTCGTGAATAAGGAGTTTTACAAGAATTGGAAAGACCTGGACGGCCAGGAGATCACCGTGCATGCCCGCGGATCGGGAACCGAGGCGATCATGAACCTGATGGCCAAGGCGCAGGGGATCAAATACAAGAACATCAGCTATGTCCCCGGCTCCCAGGTGCGAGCCCTGGGGCTGCTCAAGGGGAATATCAAGGCCACCATTTTGGACAGCACGAACCGGAACTACGTTATGAAGGAGGCTCCCGGCAAGTTCATTCTCCTGCCGATGGGCGGGGTGAGCGCCAGCGACGAGTCGCTGTTTGCCACCCAGGCATTCCTGGACAAGAATAGGGGTGCCGTGAACATCTTCGTCGAGGAACTGCTCAGGGTAACCCGTGAGATCAACGCGAATCCCAAGAGCGTGGCAGCGGAACGCAAGAAGCTCGGGATCATGAAGGATCTTCCGGCCAAAGTGGAAGAGGAGATCAACCCCTATTTTGAGGAAGCGGTCGCGAACGGGATCTTCTCCGACAACGGCGGCGGCGAGATGGCGGCGAAGAGCGATCTTGAGTTCTACACGCTCTCCGGGCAGCTCAAGGGAGAAAATCTGAAGGTCGAGGATTTCTGGGATATGGCGCCGCTGAAGGCTGCCTACTCCAAGCTGGGGTTCAAGAAATAGGAAGTTCTTTTCACACTAACCCCCATGCCCGGCGCGGGCACAACGAAGGATAAAAATCCCCCGCCCCCTCCCCCCCCCTCGACGGGGAGGGAGGGGGAATTTTCATATAAGCGGATGCCTGAATATGGATGCACAAAACAATCACAGCCGGCGGAAGGGTTACCGGCTTCTTCGGCTGGCGGCGTCTTTGGCCTTTTTTTTCGGCGTCTGGGAACTGGCCGGCCGCTGGCCGCTCAGCGCCGCATTTCCGCCGTTCAGCCTGACCTTTCTGGCCTTTCTCAGGATGATCTGGGACGGCAGTTTTTTAAACGCGTACCTCTCCACCTTGCAGCCCCTGCTGATCGGATTTACGATCTGCGGGATCATCGGCGTCGGTTTCGGAATCTGGATGGGGCTCTCCCGCGCCATGGAGTGGTTCAGCCTGCCGGTCTTTGTCATCCTCCAGGCGGCGCCCATGGCCGCGGTGATCCCGCTGATCACCTATGTCTATGGCATCGGGCTGACCTCGAAGGTCCTGGCGGTGGCGGTCCTCTCCACGCCGGTGGTTGTGATGAATTCATACAAGGGCATCCGCAACGCCAATCCTTCCCTGATCCAGATGTGCCGTTCTCTTCAGGGGACCAGGACGCAGGTGGTTGTAAAGATCATTCTGCCGCATGCGGCCGGGATGGTGTTTACGGGACTCAGGCTGGGTCTGGCGATGGGGTTCGTCGGCGTGGTGATCGCCGAACTGCTCATTACACCCACCGGGATCGGCGATCTGATCACCTACCACGCGTCGGTGGCGGATTTTCCGGAAATGTTTGCGGCCGTCGCTTCCATCATTCTGCTTGCCGCTGTTACCATCAATGGTCTGGAGAGGATTCAGCGAAGGCTGTTCCCTCCGGAGCTACAAGGATAATAAACTATGTCTGTTGATTCGGTTGTTGCGCTGAAGGATATTGGAAAGATCTACGATACGGGCGTCGAGGCGCTCAAGGGCGTGAATTTCGAGTTCCCCGTGGGAAAACTGAGCACGCTCCTGGGACCCAGCGGGTGCGGCAAGACGACCCTGCTGAAGATCATCGGCGGACTCATCGACGCGACCTCGGGCGAGGTCTGGGTGAACGGGAAACCCATCAGCGGCCCCGGCGCCGACCGCGCGTTCGTCTTTCAGGACTTCGCGCTCCTGCCTTGGGCGACGATCCTCAGAAACGTGGCTTTCGGCCTTGAACTACGCGGGGTTCCGAAGGAAGAACGGTTCGCTGTCGCCAGAAAGTACATCAAGGAAGTCGGCCTGGAAGGCTTTGAATCCAACTATCCCCATCAGCTCTCCGGGGGGATGCGCCAGCGCGTCGGCCTGGCCCGCGCGCTGACGGTGGATGCCGACATCATCCTGATGGACGAACCATTCTCCTCGGTGGATGAACAGACGAGGCGGAAGTTTCAGGAAGACATGCTGGATCTCCTCCAGAACCGGCATAAAACCGTCATCTTCGTGACCCACAGCATCGAGGAGGCCGCGTATATGTCCGACCTGATCGTGCTTCTTTCCGCACGGCCGGGGACGGTATCCCAGGTGATCAGACCCGCAATCGATCGCAGCGGAAAATGCGCCGACGACATTCGGCGGGACAAGAACTATCTCGACGTGGTCGACCATATCTGGCATGAATTGAAGGTTTACTTGTGCTGACCGGAGCTTGAGATGCAAATATTCGGCAAGAAAATTCCCTTTAGCGCGTCGCTGCTCTTCTGGTGTGTTCTTTGGGAACTGGCGGGATGGATGGGGTTGTCCAGCATCTTTCCGCCGATCTCCAAGATCCTTATGGCTGCGATGACGGTATTCACCACTGAGAAATTCATCAAGGCGATGGAGATATCGCTGCGCGCCTTCGCGCTGGGGATGTCGCTGGCGCTGGTTGCGGGCATCGGTCTGGGTACGCTGATGGCCCGGGTGAAGATTGTCCGGGAAATCCTCGGCATGTGGGTCAATATCTTCGTGAGCGCGCCCATCTCCGCCCTGGTGCCCATTCTGATGGGCATCCTCGGCATCGGAGAGGCAACGGTCGTGGCGACGGTGTTTCTGTTCGCCGTATTCGTCATCATCCTCGACACCCAGGTGGGGATCAGCAAGGCGGACCGGTCCCTGGTCGAGATGGGCCAATCCTTCGGCGGAAACAGATACCAGATTTTCACCAAGATCCTCATCCTGAGCGCGCTGCCCGAGATCCTGGCCGGGATTCGCCTGGGGGTGATCCGCGGCGTAAAGGGGGTTGTGATCGGCCAACTCCTGATTTCCATCATCGGAGTGGGGGAGTTGTTCGAGTTCTATTCGATGCACTTTCTGATGGAGGAATTCTGGTCCCTTGTGATCGTGGTCTTTGCCTTTGCCTTCGTCATGTCCGAAGCGATCGCCTACTTTGAGCGCCGGGTAGAGTACTATGCCGGCAGCCGGTAGCGGTCTCGACCTTCCAATTCCCGCCGTGAAATCTTTGAAAATCATGTTCCCTCCGCGCGCTGTACATTTTTCGTTCCGAAAAATCTACAATGCGCGCTTCCGGGACATGATTTTCAAGTTGTGCAAATTTCTCCGCATCTTTTGATCCGTTACCAGTTTGAGGGCGCCGTGAGTGCAGGCCTCCCTGCAGGCGCTGCAAAGCATGCACTCGGACGGCGACAGGACCGGGGGAGGTCCGGGCTTGAGGGCGCCCGAGGGACATGCATCCGCGCACGCCGTGCAGCCGGCGGGGCATTTCCCGGGCGAGATGACCGGCCGCAGGCAGACCCGGTCGGCGTAAAACGCCCGGCTGGTCCTGCCCCCGCCGACGCCGGAGAGGTAGCTGTAGGTGGACTCCGGGGCTACAACGGGCCGCCTGTACCCTTCTATGGGCGAGGCGTCGCCCTCGATCATCAGGGCGTCGAAAGCGGTTTGCCCGACACCCAGCTCGCGCGCAAGACGCAGGTAGGGCACCTCGTCGAGCTCGAAACCGACCATCCGCGCCAGGACGGCATCCAGGGCGACGGCATCAGCGGCGGCCAGCACCCTGTTCACCCGGCGCACCTCCGGCGAGCAGGGGCCGTAGCCCTCCATGGCGAGGATCCCGTCCATGATCGCCAGGTCCGGCGGGCGCAGGCGGAACATCTCGATGAGGATCTCGGCGAATATCTCCGGCCTTTCCGAATGGTAGTGGTACCAGGACTTCTGCGCGCCGGCCAGCAGACCGAAGTTGTTTTTTACCGCCCCGCTGAGCATCGTCAGGCCGTGGGTCTTCATCTTGGCGAGCGAGATGTAAACGTCGGCCTCCAGGATGTCCCTGAGGACGGCGACCTCGCGCGGAAAGGGTTTTTCCAGCGCTATCTTCTTGAGGTTGAGGGAGAGGTTCCGGTAATAAGGCCCGGCGGCCTCGGCCAGCCCGGTGGTTTGAAATACGTGCCGGGAGTTGCCGTAGGACTCGGTCCCCACCGAATCGCCGACGATGATCCGCTCCGGCGACAAGGTTTCGAGCTTCCCGATCACGGCCCTGAGCAGCGCCGGATGGGTGACGATGGCCTCGCGCTCGGGGTCGCAGGCGCGCAGGGCGTTGACCTTGACGACGACGTTCTTGCCCTTTATCGCCAGGGGAAAGGCGGCGAAGACCCGCTCCACCGCCGCGGCGCAGGTCTCGTAGTTGCTTTCGATGACAAGGACCTTGCTCTTGCCGCTCGTCCGGTGGGAGGGGATCATTAAGGGTGCCGTCACCGCTTCAGGAGTTTGCTGCCGTAGAGGCCCGTCGGCTTGATCAGCAGGATCAGGAGCATGATGGCAAACGGCGCCATCTGCGCCAGCGGGGCGTAGATGAGGGAGCCTATGGAAACGACCTGCCCGACCAGGAAGGCCGATATCAGGGTTCCTTTGATGCTGCCCAGACCGCCGATGATGACGACCATGAAGACGAACGCCAGCACGTGCAGCCCCATCTGCGGGTCCACCATGATGAGCGGCGCGTGCAATCCCCCGGCCAGCCCGGACAAGGTTCCGGCGATGATGAAGGTGATGGTGAACAGTCTGTACACGTTGATCCCGAGGCCCTCCACATGTTCCACGTCCTCGGTACCGGCCCTGATTGCCTTGCCGATGATGGTCCGGTTCAGAAAGAGCCAGATGCCCCAATAAACAAGCAGGGAGATCGCCACTACAATCAGGCGGTAGACGGGGACGTCCGTGCCGAAGATGTTGATCTGGGTGACCATCGGAATGGGGACGGGCCGGGGGACCAGCCCCCAGATGAATTTGATGACGCCGACGCCGCCGATGAGGATCCCGAAGGAGGTGATCATCGTGAAGGTGATGTCCCGTTCGTAGATCCGCATGTAAATCAACCGCTCCACGGCGAAACTCACAATGCCCGCAACGACCAGTCCCCCCAGCGCGCCCAGCCACATGCTGCCGGTGACGAGGCTGATGGAGTAGGTGAGATACGCGCCGATCGAATAATAGAGCAACTGGTCGAGGCTGATGATCCGCATCAGGCCGAAACACAGCGACAGGCCGATCGCCATCAGGAAAAATATGCTGCCGATGCTCAACCCGAAAATCACGCCGGAAATCAGCAGTTGTACGTCCATCGTCTTCCCTTCCGTTCAATCAATGAAACCTTTGCACAACTTGAAAATCGTGTCCCGGAAGCGCGCATTGTAGATTTTTCGGAACGAAAAATGTACAGCGCGCGTAGGGAGCATGATTTTCAAAGGTTTCTCAATTTGCCAAAACGCCCTTGCGGGAAAAGGCCTTTTTGAGAAGAGGTTCCAGCGTTCCCCAGATCCCCTTTTCCCCGGCAAGCATAATGAACACCAGCAGAAAACCGATCAACAGCTCCCAGTTGCCGACAACCCCGCTGATGAGGTCTTTCATCCCCGTGTAAACGATCGATCCGACGATGGGCCCATAGAGCGTGCCGACCCCCCCCAGGATCGTGACCACGACCGGGTCGGCGCACCGCGCGTGGCTGCTCATTTCAGGGCTCACAAAACCGAAATAGACTGCATACAGCGCGCCGGCCAGGGCGGTCGTCGTATTGGCTATGACAAATGCCAGCAGGCGGATATTGAAGTTGTTGTAACCGAGAAATTTAAACTTGTCTTCGTTGATTTTGGTTGCCAGGCAGCAGGCGCCGTAAACGGAATCGTCGAGGTACTTGTAAAACGCCCAGACGGCCAGAGCGACAAGAAAAGCGAAGATGAAGAACTCGCCTGGTTTCGAGATGTCAAGCACGGGCGTTGAGGTCATTCTGGTCAAAAACCACAGGCCGTTGTCGCCGTGGGTGATGTCGGCCAGGACCTTTTCCATGAGATAGAAGACGATCACCGCCAGCGCCAGATTGACCAAGGCGAAGTAATCGCTGCGCAGCCGGACGAAAAAAGGGCCGACGAGGACCGCAACGATCATGCCCCCCAGAATCCCGAACAGAACGCCGATATAAGGGTTGGTCCCGAAGTAGAACAGGTAGAAAGCGGTCGAATACGCGCCTACGGCCAGATAGGCGGGCTGGCCGAAGGAAATGAACCCGACCCGCCCCAGCAGGAAGTTGCAGCCGATGACGTAGATGGAAAAGATGAGGATCTCGATTACGAAGGGCAGGGGAAAAAACACCCTGATCAAGCCCAGCAGGAAAAACGCCAACAGGATGCCCCGCCACCACCGGAACACGTTCATCATGGGAACTCCCTCTTCAACTTAGAGATACTGTTCGCAAACGCCGGCTTTGATCGATTCCCTGTCTTTGATTTCGGTGACGATGCGCCCCTCTTTGATCGCGTATATCTTGTCGGATATGGCGCACACCAGGGGCAGATTCTGCTCGACGATCACCAGCGCCGTCTTCTTGCTCAGTTCCTTGAAAACATTCTTCAGGTGCTCGACGATGCCGGGGGCCAGTCCCTCGGTGGGCTCGTCAATGAGCAACACTTTCGGGGCGCCCAGGAGGGCCCTGCCGATCATCAGCATCTGGCGTTCGCCGCCGCTGAGGTACCCGGCCTTGCGGTCCATCAGTTGCTTCAGCCTGGGGAAATAATCCGTCACCTGATCCCAATTGTAATCCTTCGTGGCGTAGCTGCCCAATTCCAGGTTTTCCCCGACCGTCAGATCCGAAAACACCTTCTTGTCCTGGGGAATGTATTTAAGACCCATCCTGGCGATATCATAGGACATCATGCCGGTCAGGGATTTGCCGGCGAAGACGACCGTTCCCGAGGTCGGCTTCAGGATGCCGGCGATGCTCTTGAGGAGGGTCGTCTTGCCGGCCCCGTTGCGACCCACGCAGGTCACAATCTGGCCGGGTCGGACGTCGAGATCGCAATCGAACAGGACCCTCGCTTCGCCGTATGATGCGTTCAGGCCTCGGACGGCCAGTAATTCGCCGTTATTCATCTTTACAAACTCCCTATTCGCCGGCCCGGCAGGTCTCCTCGTCTAAGGCGTCGATCTGCCAGTAGCTTCTTCGGACCTCCGGATGGCGGAGACATTCCTCATATCCGCCCTCGGCGATGACCCTGCCCTCGTGCATGACGGTGAGCCTCTCCAGGAAATCCTCGACTTGGGAGATCTTGTGTTCCACAATCAGAATCGTCTGTTTGCCGATATGTCTTTTGAGGACACCCAGGACGCTCTTGATCTCCACCTCTCCCAGGCCCGCCAGGGGCTCGTCTAAGAGCAGGACCTCCGGCTCGGCCAGGATGGCCATGGCAATCTCCAGCCGCCTTTTCTCGCCGAGACTCAGGTGTCTTACCTGCCGGTCGGCCAGATCCTGAAGATTGAAGGTTTCCAGGACTGCGGTGATTTTATCCTCTTTCCGATGATTCTTGCAGGTGTTGAAAAGCAGATGCAACAGAGACGATTTCCTGTACGCCTTGAAAAAGGACAGGACCAGGTTGTCGATCACCTTGAGGTTGTCGAACGTGGCGGTCAATTGAAATGTCCGCAACATTCCCATCTCGACCCGCTTTTGCGGCGTCGTATGGGTGATGTCTTTCCCTTTGTAAAAGACGGCCCCCTCATCGGGCGGGTAATAGCCGGTGATGAGGTTGAAGAGGGTCGTTTTCCCGGCCCCGTTCGAGCCGATGATGCCGGCGACCTCGTTTTCGTGCAGCAGATAACTCACGCGGTCGACCGCGATCAATTCACCGAAGCGTTTGGTCACGCTTTCGGTCCTGATGATTTCCGCACCCGCCCCTGCGCCTGCGCTCACGCTCAGCCCCTTTTACGACTCTGTAAGCCTATTGCGAGTTCAAGACCTTTGGAAATCATGCTCCCTCCGCGCGCTGTACATTTTTCATTCCGAAAAATCTACAATGCGCGCTTCCGGGACATGATTCCCAGGTCAAGGGTTTCGGTTCTTCTTCCCCCGGTTCCGCCCCGGCATGGGAGTATCACCAACGCCGGGGCGGAAGCAAGGTTGATTAATAACCCAGGGACTTCAGGTCCGGCATCACCCCATCGCCGCCCTGGGAGCCGACGACATTGAACAGGTCCCATTCGTGTTTCTGCTCGCCGGGGCCTTTCCCCTTGACCAGGAAGGCGGCGTACTTGTATACGGCCGCGTGGTCGTCGCGCCACCGGGCAGGACCCTTGACGGAGCTGAATTCGCCTTTATTGGCCGTCAGGGCCGCGGCCACCTTCAGCGGATCGAAGGATTTTGACGCTTCAAAACCCCTGAACATCTCCGTGTAGGCGACATAGGCTATGGTTGCATAGGCGTCAGGCGGCCTGTTGTATTTGGCGCGATACAGGTCGGTGAACTCCTTGGCGCTCTTTGCCACTTCCTTGTCGGCAAAGTTGGCCAGATCGTAGTAGAAATAATGCATCGAGTAGACGCCCGCCAGGGCTTCGGGCGGGATGCCTTTGGCGACCACGTTCGTGATGAAGGCGTTGAAGATGGTCATCTCCTTGTTGAGGCCCATCTGGTGGGCCTGTTTCAGGAGCGCGACCGCGTCGGCGGCGAACTGGGCGGAGATGAAGACGTCCGGCTTCGCCGCCCGGACTTTCTGCAGAACGGTCGTGTAATCGGTGGTTCCGAGCGAGACCTCGTCATAGCCGACGATCTCGGCGCCCAGTTTCTTGGCCGCGTCGGTGGCGCCGTCCCGCATGTCCCAGCCCCAACTGTCGGCGCGGGCCAGGAAGAAAATGCGCTTCTTGCCCAGGTCCTTGATGGCAGCGGAGCCGGCCATGTATCCGACGGTCCAGGGACTGAACGCCGTCGCGAAGGTCGAGGGGGCCAGCTTGCCCTTCATGAAGGCCTCCTTGGCCATGACGCAAACGGGGAAATAGGGCATCGGCTCTTTTGAGACCACGGCGTTGATGGCGTAGGAAAGCGGCGCCCAGGTCTGGCCGCCCACGCCTTTTACCCCTTCGGAAACCATGTACCGGTAGCGCCTGACGCCCACGTCCTGCTTGGCCTCGTCGTCGGCGACCACGCCTTCCACCGTTACCTTGCCCCAGGGCATATTGAGACCGCCCCGCTTGTTGACGACATCCACCGCCAGCAGAGCGCCTTCCTTCTGGGTTTCCGCCACCGCCGCAAACGGTCCGGTGAGGGGAAGCAGTATCCCCACCTTGATTTTACTGGGATTGGCCGCCATGGCGTTTCCGTAACCAAAAACGGCGACAAAGATAAAGATCGAAATCACAATTGCGAGCTTTTTCATTTGCACCTCCCCCTGATTTAAATATGCTGTCGTTTCAGATATTCTCCAAAGGATTCGACCGTCATCACCTCCTTGTGAGACTTAAATTGCGGATCCCGCTGAATTGAACGTGCCTCCGCGGGAGTGACTGGATTTTTGACTTTTTTACGAGTTTGTTTATTTTGAGAGCATCGTTAATGGGAGCCGTTTTTTGCAGAGCGAGTATATGGAGACGGATAGAGGGTGTCAAGCTAATTTTGACAGACGAATTTTGGCGGATTATTTAAGAGAGAGGGCGCGTTTCCGGGGGGATTGACACGGCCGATGTTTGGTATTATCAAGCCTGCATGAATATCGACGACCCTCAAGACTCCTCCGCGCCGGAGGGGGAGCAAAAATGGCGCACAACTCTCTATGTCATGTTCGCCGCCCAGTTGCTCTCCATCGTAGGATTCGCCTTCGTTCTGCCTTTTCTGCCCTTCTACATCCGGGAGTTAGGGGTGACCGATGAAAGCCTCGTCCCCGTCTGGGCCGGCATTCAGGCCGCCTCCGCAAGCCTCGTCATGGCCTTCTTCTCCCCCCTGTGGGGGTGGCTCGCGGACCGCTATGGGCGAAAGATCATGGTGGAGCGGGCCATGTTCGGCGGCGCCTTGATCACCTTCGCCATGGGACTCGCCGGAAACGTCTGGCACCTGCTTTTCCTGAGACTACTGTCCGGGGCAACTACCGGCACCATCTCGGCCTCGATCGCCCTGATCTCCACGGTCGTCCCCAAGCATAAACTGGGATACAGCCTGGGGCTGATGCAGGTGGCTGTCTTCCTGGGCATGACCCTGGGACCCTGGATCGGCGGAAGCCTGGCCGACGCGGTCGGCTATCGTTTCACCTTCATGATCGGCGGCGGCATTCTGCTTGCGGGGGGGCTGCTTGTCCTGGCGGGGGCGCGGGAACGGTTTGTCCGCCCTTCGGAAGAGACGCTCCGCAGGAGCGGCGGCCTGTCGTCGCTTTTTTCCTATGACGGTTTTCCAGCCCTGCTGGCGCTCTTTTTTTCCTTCAACTTCACCGTTCATTTCGTCATGCCCATCCTGCCGCTTTTCATCGAGACGATGACCGACCCCCGCGAGGGCGGGGCGGCCTCGACGACGGGGATGCTGCTGGCGATAAGCGGCGGCGCGGCGGCGCTCGCCGCGGGCGGGATCGGCCGCCTCAGCGACCGGATGGGCTACAGGAAACTCCTGTCGCTCTGTCTTGTGCTGACGGCCCTGGGCATCCTCCTGCACGGCGCGGCCGGAAGCGTCGCCCATCTGGCGGCGCTCAGGATCGTCTATGGCCTGGCGGTGGGGGGAATCCTCCCCACGATGAACGCCCTGGTGGGACGCCTGATCCCGCAGGGCAGCTATGGAAAGGCCTACGGTCTTGCCTCCTCCATGACCTGCCTGGGCATGGCCGCCGGTCCTTTCATCGGCGGTATCCTGGCCTCGTGGTGGGGCTACCGCTGGCCGTTCGTTTTCGTCGGCGCGTTGATGATCGCGGTCTCCCTGCCAACGCTCCTGAGCATAAAGAAATGACTATTTGCTGGTCACGACCCAGACGCCGTCCCACTCTTCCGGAGGGTGCTCGATGAGGGAACTGCATTTGCCGGCATAGGCCGCGGCCGCGGGGTCCCTCTCCTTGAGGCCGGCGAAGACCTCCTCCGCCTCTGCGAACCGGCCCCCATAGAAGGCCGCGAGGCCCTCGGCGAAACGCGCCAGGTCCTTTTCCCGGCTCGCGAATTCCTCGGGGGTAAGCGGCTCGTAGATCGTCACCGGGTCCTTGCGGCCGACGACGGCCACCCGGGAGAGCTCCCGGACCGGGTACACCCCTTCCATCAGCCCCAGAGTGGCGCCGGAGACGATCGTGTAGGTCCCGAACTGCTTGTTGATCCCCTCCAGGCGCGAGGCCAGGTTCACCGCGTCCCCGAGCATCGTATAGTCGAAACGGCTGTGTGACCCCAGATTTCCTACCACCGCCGGCCCGCTGTTGATCCCGATCCGCATCTTAAGATCCCTCCCGATCCGCGCCCGGATGGACGGCCTCATCTCCGTTAGCTTCGCCTGGCAGCGCAGCGCCGCGCGCACGCTCCGCAGGGCGTGATCGGCATGTTGCAGGGGGGCGTTCCAGAAGGCGATGATGGCATCCCCCTCGTACTTGTCCACCGTCCCGCCCTCCTCCTGGATGATATCAGTCATGGCGGTGAGGTACTCGTTGAGCAGGGCCGTCAGGGCCTCCGGCGCCAGCCCCTCGGAGATGCTCGTAAACCCTTCCAGGTCCGAGAAGAAGATGGACAGCTCCCGTCTCTCCCCGCCTAACTTCAGGCGCTCCGGATGCCGGATGAGTTCTTCGATGACCGCGGGGCTCAGGTACTGTTTGAAGGCGTTTTTGATGAAGAGCTTCTGCCGCCCCTCGGTGGAGTAGTAGATCACCCCGGCGGAAAAGAGCGTGACGGCGACGCCCGCCTCCTGAACGACCAGGGGGAGCCAGATCCCCCAGGCGTAGGCGAGCAGGCAGACCGCGACCGGCAGGAGGATGGAGACTGCGTAAACCGCGAAGCTTTTCAGGACGCCGGAGACGTAGGATGTGGCCACCCCGGCCGTCAGCGCCATGAGGATCGTCAGGACCGCCGCGATCCAGGCCGGCGCCGCCCGGAGGAAGTCGCCGGAAAGCAGGTTGTCCAGGAGCGTGGCGTGGATCTCCACGCCGGGATAGACGCCGGAGACGGGGGTCGGGCGCAGATCGAACAGCCCCGGGGCGGACATCCCGAAAAAGACGTAACTGTCCCGGAAGACCTCCATCTCCCTGATTGTCGGCGGCTCGCCGTTAAGGATGCGCAACTCGCTCTGGATGACGGAGGCGGCGCTGAAGGCCCTGTGCGTTCCGGAAGGCCCCCGGAAATTCAGGATGGCGCTGCCTCCAGAGTCGACGGGAATTCTCCTGTCCCCCACCGAAAAAACGCCGGGAACGATGCCCAGCGGCGTATCCGGCGCCGCCGCCAGCATAGCGCCCATGCCCAGCGAGGGCAGGACCTTGCCGTCGAAGACGCTGAAGAGCTTGACCCGGCGATAGACACTGTCCGGATCGGGATCGAGATGCACATTGGCCAGGACCGCGGCGCCCGCGGAGAGATCGGGGACGGGGAAGGCCGCCCGGGGAAAGGCGATGCCCCCTGCCCCGGTCGCGGCCATCCATTGCTCGAGGCCCCGGACGCGGAAGACTGGTTCGCGGACTGCGGCGGGCCAATTCCGTTCGGCGCCCGTCGACTGGCTCGCGAACACCGCCCCCGCAAAGGCCTTGAAACCGGCCACCGCCGCCCCGAAGGACCGGTCGTCTTCCACCCCGTATTTGGAGGGCTCGGTGTAAAGCACGTCGAAGGCCAGGGCCTTTACCCCGCTTCGTTTGCAGAAGCTCACAACGGCGCCGTAGATCTCACGGGGCCAGGGCCAGGACAGGCCGTTCTCCTTGCTGCCCCAGTCCAGGCTGTTCTGATCGAGCAGGATGAGATGGATCTTTTCCGTGGCCTTTCCCGGTTTGGCCAGGAGCCTGACCCGCCAATCCCAGGTCCTGGCCTCCCAGTTGTCGAGCCAGCCGGGGAAATAGAGCAGCAGGGCCGCCGCGGAACCGATCAGCGCCGCCAGCAGCCCCAGCAAGAGTTTTTTTACGGCCGGCGAGAGGGCGCCCATATCATATCTTTCCTACCGCCCTCATAAAGCGGGCCTGCCGCGCCTCGGGGGCCCGCACCTGGGCGTATTTCGCGCCCTGTTTCTGCTGGATCTCGCCGATCCGGTCCTCCGGGGCGGGGTGGGTCCTGGCGAAACCGCTCTCCCCTTTTTTCATGGTTTTGCCCATCGCCATGAGCATCTCCACCAGGCCGTTGGGGTCGTAGCCGACCCGCCGGAGAATGGTCAGGGCGGCCTGGTCGGCCTCGTATTCGAAAGAACGGGAGTAGCCGCTGTTGATCAGGGTCGAGGTGATATCCATGATGGCGCCGCCAAAGGTCTCCGTAAGCATGGCCACCTCGTTCGGAGCGAGCGCCCTGGCGCTTTCCACGGCGATCGTCGCCACGGCATCGGTGATCCGCGCCTTCTTGATCGCCTGTATCCCGTGCTGAAGCTGGATGTGCCCGATCTCGTGGGCCAGGACCGCCGCGACGGCATCTTCACTGCGGCAGCAGCGCAGAAGCCCCCGGGTGACGAAGACCTGTCCGCCCGGCGTGGCGAAGGCGTTGATCTCGTCGGAGTTCAGAACGAGGAAACGGTAACCGCGGAAGATCTCCGGCATGTCCGAGGCCTGGGCCAGGGTCTGGCCCAGGACGTTCAGATACTGGTTCGCCTGCTGGTTCGGATAGGGTTGATACTTGTTCAGGACGACCGCCGCCACCGACCGGCCGATGTAGTACTCCTGTTCGGGGGTGAACTCCTCGATGCTTCGGGAAACGGCGCCGGCGCTTTTTCTGATCGCCTCCGCATGGGCGGGATGGATCATCCCCACGCTCTCCCCGATCGTGGCTGCCGTTTGCGTCGCGGTCAACATGGTCTGGCAGCCGGAAAAGACAAGGACGGCGGGCAGAAGGAGGCGAAAAATCGGAAGATATCTTTTCATGGCGCGGCCTCCCTGGGCGGATTGACCTGCCCCTGCTTGAGGAAGGCCTGCATCTGGTCGGGCTTGACCGTGAGCGCTTCCATCCTGTCCACCCAGGTATAATCGATATCCTTGTTCTTGATCCGGAATTCCGCCTCCACCCTGGCATTGAATCCCTTGCCGGCCAGGGCTAGTTCGCTGCCGGTCGCGCTGGTCTGAACATCCCCGGCGCCGGCCTGCAGGACGATCTTCTTGGCGGTCAGGGCGGACATGTGCATCCATCCCTTCAGCTTGCGGATCGCCACCTGTTTCCAGGCGCCCTTGTCCTCGACGAGCTCCACGCGGTCGCCGTAGGCAAGGGCGGCGATCACGCTCCCTAAAAAAGACGGCGCTGAACGCAACTGCCCCTCCTTCACCTGGACGCTCAGGAGCGCCTGCGTCGCGGAAAACAAAGGAAGGCCGAAGGCGCAAAGAAGAAGGGCGACAAGCAAAGAGATTCTAAAACGGGACATTTTTGAACCTCCACATTGGCGGGGCTTCCCTCCGACGGGAAGCAGTCTGTTTGTAAGGGGGACCCCCTGTCCTACGAGAGCGGGACTTGCCGGCTGCGCTCCCGTTCACAATAAGCTTGTTTTCCATATACCCGATAATCGCGGATGATTTCAAGCATGAATCGAAAATACCGCGACCTGACGCATATCCCCGGCGCCGCTCATCTTCCCGGGTCCGCAGGAAAAATATTTTCTGAACGCACCTGTTTTTACCGCTTCTTGTGATATAATTGACGGCATGTCGGGGGCGGAAGACCCCTGATTTCAAGCCGGCGAAGTCGCGGAGAAAAAATCGGGGAGACGAGGCGATCCAATGAAGGCGATGATCCTCAAAGGGGTTTCGAGTTTCTCCGAGAATCCCGCGCCGCTTGTTTTAGCGGAGAGGCCGCAACCGGCTCCGGGTGAAGGGGAGATCCTGATCGCGGTCAGCGCCTGCGGGGTCTGCCATACGGAACTCGACGAGATCGAGGGGCGGACGCCGCCGCCCGCCTTCCCTGTCATCCTGGGGCACCAGGTCGTGGGGGAGGTCGCCGTCCTGGGGAAAAACGCCGGAGGTTTCAGCCCGGGGGACCGGGTCGGGGTGGGCTGGATACACTGGGCCTGCGGGGTCTGCGACGCCTGCCGCGCCGGGGACGAAAACCTCTGCGGGAGCTTCCGTGCCACCGGCCGCGATGCAAACGGCGGCTACGCGGAATTCATGACCGTTCCGGCGGCCTTCGCCCACCCTATTCCGGCGGCCCTCGCCGCTGCGGAGGCGGCGCCGCTCATGTGCGCCGGGGCCATCGGCTGGCGGTCGCTCCGCCTCGCCGGGCTCCGGGACGGTCAGAACCTCGGTCTCACCGGCTTCGGCGCCTCGGCGCACCTCGTCCTCAAAACGGCCCGCCACCTCTTTCCGCATGCAAGAATCTTCGTTTTCGCCCGGAACGAACGGGAGAGGGTCTTTGCGCGGGACCTCGGCGCCTTCTGGACCGGGGCGACGGAAGAGGCGCCGCCGGAGAAGCTCCAGGCGATCATCGATACGACGCCCGCCTGGAAACCCGTTGTGGAGGCCCTCCGGCATCTTGTCCCCGGCGGCCGCCTCGTGATCAACGCCATCCGGAAGGAGGACCGGGACCGGAACGAACTCCTCCGGCTCGACTATCCCGTTCATCTATGGCTGGAGAAGGAGATAAAAAGCGTGGCCAATGTGGCCCGGCGGGACATCCGGGAATTTCTGGAACTGGCGGCGGAGATCCCCCTCCGGCCCGAGGTGGAGGAATACCCCCTCGCGGAGGCGAACCGGGCCCTCGCCGAGCTAAGGGAAGGGAAGATCCGCGGGGCGAAGGTCCTCCGGATTTCATAAGACGGGGCAACCGCCGCTTTTAAGATCGTCTTCCCGCGGAATATTTACGACACTTTTCCAATAACGAGAACGGGGATATGCCATGAGCGACGAAAACCGCAGGGCCGTTTTCGGATGGGCCATGTACGACTGGGCGAACTCCGCCTTCGCCACGACGGTCATGGCCGCCTTTTTCCCGATGTTCTTCAAGCAGTTCTGGAGCGCCGGCGCCGATGCCGTTGTCAGCACGGCCAAGCTCGGCCTGGCCAATTCATTGGCCGGGATCGCCGTTGCCCTGTGCGCCCCGGTTCTGGGGGCCATCGCCGACCGGGGGCTGGCGCGCAAGCGGTTTCTGATCTGCTTTGCCTTCACCGGCGCGGCGGCGACGGCCTCCCTGGCGCTGATCGCCAGGGGAGAATGGCACCAGGCGGCCGCCTTATATACCGTCGGCATGATCGGCTTCGCCGGCGGGAACATCTTCTACGACTCCCTGCTGACGACCGTGGCGAGCGAAAAGCGGCTGGACGCAGTATCCGCGCTGGGGTTTTCCCTGGGCTATCTCGGCGGCGGCCTCCTGTTCGCCCTGAACGTCGGGATGTCCCTGAAACCGGGATTCTTCGGTCTGGAAAACGCCGCCGCCGCGGTGCGGCTATCCTTCCTGTCGGTTGGAATCTGGTGGCTCCTCTTCTCGCTCCCCCTGATCCTCTTCGTCCGGGAACCTGCCGGACGGGAGCGGGTGGAAATCGGCGGGGTCGTCGCCGCCGGCCTGCGGCAGCTCCTGCAGACTTTCCGGGAGATCCGGCACCACCGGACGATCGTCACCTTTCTCGCCGCCTACTGGCTCTACATCGACGGTGTGAATACGATCATCGTCATGGCGCTCGACTACGGCCTCTCCATCGGGTTCGCATCGCAGGACCTGATCCTGGCGCTGTTGATGACGCAGTTCATCGGCTTCCCCGCCGCTCTCGCCTTCGGCCGGCTCGGCGGCCTGATCGGGACGAAGCGGGCGATCCTTGTCGGGATCGCCGTCTATCTCACCATGCCCCTCTGGGGGTTCTTCATGCAGAGCAAGGTGGAATTCTTCCTGATGGCCGGCTTCATCGGCCTCGTCCAGGGGGGGGTACAGGCGCTCAGCCGCTCCCTCTTCGCCCGGCTCATCCCTCCGGACAAAGCGGCGCAGTACTTCGGCTTCTACAACATGGTCGGAAAATTCGCCGCCGTCGTCGGGCCGGTCCTGATCGGCGGCGCGGCCGTCTGGGCGCGTTCCGCCGGCATCGGCGGCGATCTCGCCTCCCGGCTGAGCATCCTGTCCATCGCCTTTCTCTTCCTCGCGGGGGGAGGCCTCCTGTTGCTGGTGGACGAGGAGCGCGGCCGGCAGGAAGCCCGCTATTTAGCAAAGGTTGAAATGTGAGTCTTCTCATTTTTACATTGACGCCGGGCGTCCTTTTCCGCTAAGCGGTGAACCGAAATCGCCTTCGCCGGCCGCGACAAATCATGAACGGGAGGATTTTCATCTGTTGAATCTGCTGAATCTGCGTGCAATTTTTGGGGGGATGCTGCACCTGTTCATACTGGGGCACTTCAGCCACCACGTCCTGACCTCGATCACGGTGCCCCTTATCCCCTTCATCCGCAGCGCCTTCGATCTGGATTACACCCAGTCGGGGCTTGTGATCTCGGCCTTCACACTGGCCTATGGGATCGGGCAACTGCCGGCGGGTTGGCTGGCGGACCGGATCGAACCCCGCAAGCTGTTGACCACCGGGATCTCCGGCGTAGCCCTGGCCGGCATCCTGGTCGGCCTATCCCAGATCTATCTGCTGATGATCGTCTTTCTCGTCCTGATGGGAATCCTGGCCGGCGGCTACCACCCGACCGCCCCGCCTCTGATCGCCGCGACCGTAAAACCGGAGCACCTGGGACGGGCGCTCGGCCTGCACAACATCGGCGGCGGGGCAAGCCATTTCCTGACGCCCTTGATCGCCGTCGCCGTCGCCGGCGCCTGGGGATGGCGGAACGCCTATCTCGCAATGGCGCTCCCGACGGTCGTCTTCGGCATCCTTTTCTACCTTCGCCTCGGCCAGCTCACCGCCCGTCAGAAGGCAAACCGCAGCGAGGAGAATAAGAGCGCGGGGCCTATCGAGTCCCGGCCCGAAAGCATGCGCCGAATCGCCGTATTCGTGATCTTCTCGACATTTACGGCGGCGATCATCATCTCTGTGGTTTCCTTCATCCCCCTGCTCATGGTCGATTATTTCCATGTGAGCAAAGAGACGGCAGCCGCGCTCCTCTCCGTTATCTATGTGGCGGTCTTCTGGGCGAGTCCCCTGGGCGGTTACCTCTCCGACCGGGCGGGAAGCATCCGGGTGGCCCTTGCGGTCTGCTTCCTGGCCGGTCCCGTCATCTTTCTGTTCCCGATCCTCCCCTATGGCGGGGGGATCTTTGCCCTGCTTGTCCTCCTGGGAACGGTCCTCTTCGCCCGGATGTCCGCTTCGGAAACCTTTCTCGTCAGCACGACGCCGCCCCGCATCCGTTCGACCGTACTCGGCATTTACTTCTTCAGCGGCATGGAGGGGGGCGGGATCCTGACGCCGGTTTTTGGATACATGATCGACCGTTTGGGATTCCGGACGGCCTTCATGATCGCAGGCGCCGCCGCCTTCCTGGTGACGCTGATCAGCTCGTTCTGGCTCCGTGAGGATAGGCGGTCTACCTCCGTGCCGGGGGGTGAAAAATAGTCCTTTGCATCATCTTAAACTAACGACAAACGAGGATCTTTACGGCCGGCCCCGCGATGACCTCGCCGACGATAGCCGCCTCGGGGATCCCGGCGGCGTGCATCTTTTCGAGAAGGTCCTTCGCCTCGGCGGGCGGCAGGGAGATGAGGAGCCCTCCGGCCGTCTGCGGATCGAACAGGACGTCCACCAGCCAGCCGGGACAGTCCGGACCGATCTCGAGCTGCGGCTCGCGGAAGCGGCGGTTCCGGAGCAACCCGCCGGGAACGATCTCCGCCTCGACCAGCGGTCTGATTCCCGCGAAGATCGGGACGGACGCCGCGTTTATCCGCATGCCGGTCCCGCTTCCCTCGGCCATCTCAAGGGCGTGGCCAATGAAGCCGAACCCGGTGATGTCGGTGCAGGCATGGACATTGGCCGCCTCCGTCATCAGCTCTGCGGCCTTTCTATTGAGGGTTGTCATGCAGGCCGCGGCGCGGGCCGCGAGCGCCGGATCGACATCGCCGCCCTTGAGGGCCGTGCCGACGATGCCGGTGCCGAGCGGCTTGGTGAGGATCAACAGGTCGCCCGGCCTGGCCCCCCGGTTGAACAGGACCTTATCCGGGTGGACGACGCCGGTCACCGAGAGGCCGTATTTCGTTTCATCGTCCTCGACGCTGTGGCCGCCGATCAGAAGGACGCCCGCCTCCCGCATCTTGTCCAGACCGCCGCGGAGGATCTCGCGGAGGATCCTCAAGTCCATTTTCCGGACCGGGAAGCAGACGATGTTCATCGCGGTAAGCGGCCTGCCCCCCATCGCATAGACGTCGCTGAGCGCGTTGGCAACGGCTATCTGCCCGAATGTGTAAGGATCATCCACGATAGGGGTGAAGAAATCGACGGTCTGGATAATGGCAAGATCGTCCCGGAGCCGGTAGACTCCGGCGTCTTCGGCATGCTCCATCCCCACGATCAGGTTCGGATCGGTGATCAGCGGCAGATCCTTCAGTGCCTCCTGCAGGTCCCCCGGACCTATCTTGCAGGCTCACCCGGCGCCGTGGACCGTCGTCGTCAGACGGACCTTATCCTTCTCGTCGATTGCTTCCATTCATCCTTTCCCCTTTCGTAACTGGGGAGGTTTTTATCAGAGACGGCCGGATATTGCGAGTAATTTGATCCGAAACCTTTGCATAACTTGGAAATCATGCTTGGGGGACACGTTTAAAACGAGCCCCCTCCCCGGCGCGCATTGCAGATTTTTCGGAACGAAAAATGTACAGCGCGCGGAGGGAGCATGATTTCCAAAGGTCATGATTCATCTTTGCGTCCGCTCCTCAAATATGGTAAAAACCCCTCCATAAATTTTCAGCTCCGAGGTTATTGCATGCCGGAAACGATAAGATACTACAGCACCAACCGCAGTCTGGACCATGTTCCGGGAATCACACCTTTCCGGGAGACGGTCTCCTTCCGGGAGGCACTCCTGATGGGACAGGCCCCCGACGAGGGGCTGTTCATGCCCGAGGCTATCCCCGTCCTCCCCTGCGAGGCCTACATGGCCCTCAAGGGGAAACCCTACACCGAAGCCGCCCTGCTTGTCGCCAATGCGTTCCTGGCGGCGGAGATAGAGACCGGGACGCTCCGGCGGATCATCGAGGATGCCTATAATTTCCCCGTGCCGCTGGAGAATGTTTATGCCCGCAAATACCTCATGCGCCTTGACCAGGGGCCGACTGCCTCGTTCAAGGATTTCGCGGCGCGGATGATGGCCCGCCTGATGAGCGCCTTCCGCGAACCGGGCCGGCGCCTGAATGTTCTGGTCGCCACCTCGGGGGACACGGGAAGCGCCGTGGGAGAGGCGTTCAAAGGAGTGGAGGGGATCGACGTAACGATCCTCTATCCGCGGGGTGAGGTGAGCGGCCGGCAGAAAAGGCAGCTCGACACGATCGGGCAAAACGTCCGGACGCTCTCCGTGGACGGCAAGTTCGACGACTGCCAGGACCTCGTCAAGCGGGTCTTCGCCGATCCGGCCTTCGCCGATTTCAACCTGACCTCGGCCAATTCTATCAACTTCGGACGGATTCTCCCGCAGATCATCTATTACGACTGGGCCTGGGCCCAGCTCTCGCGGGAAGGGGAGAAGGCCGTTTTCTCCGTCCCCTCCGGCAACTTCGGCGACGCCCTCGGCTGCGAATACGCCCGGCGGATGGGGCTCCCTCTGGAGAAGCTCGTCATGCCGACCAACGAGAACGACGAGTTCCCCCGCTTCCTCGAAACGGGCCTCTACAAGAGAATTTCGCCGTCGCACGCCTGTCTCTCCAATGCGATGAACGTGGGACACCCCAGCAACCTGGCCCGTTTCTTCGACCTCTATGGAGGGAACGTCGACCGCAACGGCGTCGTCCATCGCCTGCCGGACCTCGCCCAGATGAAGAAAAACATCTATTCGGTGAGCATCTCCGACCGGGAGACCAGAAAGACGATAAAGAGGATCTACGATCAGCACCGGGTGCTCCTGGAGCCGCACGGCGCCGTCGGGTGGCGGGGGCTGGAGGTCTATCTCGAACTGTTCGGCGACTTCCCGCTGTGCATCTGCCTGGAAACGGCTCATCCGGCCAAATTTCCGGACGAGATCCGGGAACTCCTCCAGGTCGAGCCCGACCTCCCGCCGAGCATTAAGGACATCGACGAGCGATCGGGCGATCCGGTGCTTCTCCCCGCCGACTACAGTGAACTCCGGGCCTGCCTGCGGGATCATCTCCGGGCCGCGGACTGAAGACGCAAGGGAGGCCGCGGCAACGAAGAAGTAATCGTCACCGGCAGGACGCCGGCCTGATAAGGAGCACTGGCGCATGGGCATCATGAAGCACCCTGAGCGCCACGCTGCCGAACATCAACCTTTTCATGCCGCTGTACCCGTGGGTGGCGATGATGATCAGATCCACGCTGTTTTTCTGGGAGTAATCTACAATCGTTTGCGCGGGCCTTCCCTCCAGCGTCTCCGTTTTTACCTTTATTCCCTCCGAACTTAGCCGGGATTTGACGTCCTCGAGATACTTTTGAGATTTCTCCAAATGGGCTTTTCTGAGCCCCGGCAAATCAATGCTGCGGGTATGGGTGGTGGAAAGTCCCATTAGATCGATCTCTACGATATTCAAAAGGATGACTTCCCCGATAAAACCCCCTCCCGCCAGGTTTCTCACCTGGGTCAGGGCGTTTTCGGCCAGTTCCGAACCGTCCAGAGGAACAAGGATCTTCTGATACATGATATTCACCCCCTTCTTTATTAAATTCTAAAAAAAGATAGGCGTTTACCTCTTTCCCCTCCCGATTGCCCTCTCGTTCTCCGGCGGCCGCCTGCCGCGCCTTTATGAAGACGCGGCCCCGTCTTCTTTCCCCCGGCCCCGGATCAGGAGCACGGGACATCTTGCCTCCTTCATCACTTTTTCCGCAACGCTCCCGAGAAAGTATTTCTTCAGCCCCGTTTTCCCGTGCGAGGCGATAACGATCAGATCGGCCTTCCGTTCGGACGCCTCTTTGAGGATCTCTTCGTGGGGCTGTCCCTTGCGCAGGTCGGGAATGACCTTGACCTGCCCCCCGCCCGAGAATCTGTCGATGGTCACCCGCAACTTCTCGTTGGCATAAATGACGCTTTCGCTTAAAACGCGCTCCAGGATACTCCTGTCGATGCTGTAGTCGGACGCACACTGCTGAACCATCACGCCGATAACGTGGAGCAGAAATATCCGCGCCCCGCCCTGCTGGGCGATTCCCAGGGCCGTGCGGAAGGCGCGATCCGAATCTTCCGAGAAATCGGTCGGCACGAGAATATTTTTCGGTTGAAACGCGAAGATCTCTTGTCGATTTTCCATTTTTCTCACCATGAGAGATTTTCGTTCGGACCGGCGCCTTCGTCAGGGGAGCGACTTTCTTTATTTCCCCCCTGTCAGGCAGTCGCTTTTCCAGAGACAATCGCTTTCACATTCCTCTTTTGTGCGAAAACAGGGAGAATAGCCTTCCCGGATCTGGATATCCCGGATGATGTCCTGCTTGGAGCGGCCTACCCTTGGATTCACATCCCACTTCCTGGCAATCTCCCTGATCTCCTGCATTTTCATCTGATCATCCCCCCTTTCTCGTATTATCGGCAGCGAATTTCCTTTGGTTCAACGATAAGAGAGGTCTTCCCTTAATGCAATACGGGATGATAGCGGGGAAAATACGGGGGGAAAACAGGGATCAGAAAAGTTTCAACAGAAAGGTCCTGAGGTTCGTTCTTCGGTTCCTGATGCCCAGTTTCCTGCGGATGCCGTCTCGATGATAATCGACGGTTTTCGTGGAGATTCCGAGAATGCCGGCGATTTCCTTGGTCGTATTTCCGTTTTTCACAAAATCAGCCACCCGGATCTCCTGCGGCGTGAGATCGAAACAGGCATGGGATATCCTGTTTAGGAAGGGAGAAACGATTTCTCTTATTTGCGCCTCGAGAATCTCCAGACAGGACCTCTGGCGCCGGATCAGCGGACCCTTTTTCAGCTTTTCGATACAGGGAAGCAGTAAGGTTTTGACATTGGCGAGGACATTCTCTTCCAGCTCTTTTCTGTCCTCGTCTCGCTGTTTCAGGAGCACCTTCAACGCCATGTTCACCTCCTCGAGATTACGGGATTTGATGGAGAGTTCCTCTTCCCTCTGCCTCAGGATCTCTTCGTCCTGCTTGCGCCGGGTGATGTCGAAGATCGATCCGATCAGCCCGCCGACGGCGCCCTCGCTGTCGCTGAACGCGGCCTTGTTGACGATAACGCTGTGCCTGGCGCCGTCGGCATGCATGATCGCGGTTTCGTAGCTTTTAACGCCCCCCCTCCGGAACAATTCCTCATCCGTCCGTTCGTATATCTCGGCAAGATCCGGGGGGGCTATTTGATGGACCGTCCTGCCGACGATATCCTCCATCTTTCTGCCCAGAAAGTCGGCAAAGGCCCGATTGCCTCCGAGATAGACGCCCCTGACGTCCTTGTAGAATACCGGGATGGGGATCGCGTCGATCAGCTTCTGGTGGAAAGCGGCCGCCCGGGCCTCTTCTCCGGCGCCCATATCCGGCTTCGCTTTTGCGCTTCCCGTTCTTTTTTTCACGGTAAATACCTCCCTCAGCGCGTCATGACGAGCTTCTGTTCCGCCTCGGGGACGTACCACTTGATGAAGTTCCAGCCGATCCCGAGGGGCGCCGTCTCGACCCCCCGGAAACGGGCGTGGACGATCGGCAGGGCGTCGGGGACGTAGAGGAACAGGTAGGGCTGCTCCTCGGCCAGGATCTCCTGGATCCGGTCGTAGCTGCGCTTCCTCAGGACCTGGTCGAAGGTCTCGCGGGCCTTGACGATCAGGGCGTCCACCTCTTCGTTTTTGAAAGAGACGAAATTGAGCTCCTCCGGCCCCGTCTTGCTCGAATGCCAGACATCGAAGAGGTCCGGCTCCATCGGGATCGTCCAACCGAGGATCGTCGCGTCGAACTTGCGCTTGTTGATGAAATCGTTCACGAAGGCGGCCCATTCGACCACCCGGATCTTCACCCTGATGCCGACCTCGGCCAGGCGCCGTTGGATGATCTCGGCGCACTTAGCCCGGACCTCGTTCCCCTGATTGGTGACGATCTCGAATTCAAAAGGCCGCCCCTCCCGCTCGATGATGCCGTCGCCGTCCGCGTCCTTCCAACCCGCCTCCGCCAGGAGCGCCTTCGCCTTTTGGGGATCGTAGGGATAGGTCCGGACGTTCGGGTTCCACGCCCAGTGCCCTGGTTTATAGGGCCCTGTGGCCGGCTTCCCCAGCCCCAGCAGGACGCCGTCGACGATCTCCTCCTTGTTCACAGCGCAGGCGATCGCCTGCCGGACGCGCCTGTCGGCGAACAGCGGGTGCTTCAGATTGTATCCCAGGTAGGTGTAGGCAAATGAGAGATAACGGAATTTGTTGTAGTTGTTCCGGAAGAGATTGTTCTCGGTCTGCCTGGTGTACTGGAGCGGCGTGAGCCCCATCCGGTCTATCCCGTTGGCGCGCAGCTCCAAAAACATCGTCGCCGTATCGGGGATGATCCGCAGGATGTAGCCGTCGATGAACGGCCGCCCTTCGAAATAGTCCGGATTGGAAACCAGAACGATCTTCTGGCCCGTCACCCATTCCTTGAATTTGTAAGGTCCCGAGCCGACCGGACGCCGGCCCAGAGGAGAGGTGGTGATATCCTTCCCGGCCAGGAGGTGCTTCGGGAGGATGCCGACCGACCAGCTCATCAGGGCGGGGGCGAAAGGTTTTTCGTAAGTTACCCGGAAGGTGTGATCGTCAAGGACCTCGGCCTTCTTCACCTTGAGGAAATCGCCGGCGTAGGCGGTGGGCGTCCTGGGATCGACGGTGACCTGATAGGTGTACAGGACGTCGTGGGCGGTGAAAGGCCGCCCGTCATGCCACCGGACTTCTTTGCGCAGGCGGAAGGTGATGACGAGGCCGTCCGGGGAGACCTCCCAGGATTCGGCCAGGTCGCCTGTGACGTTGATGTCCTTGTCGTACTTGACCAGGCCGTTGAAGACCATCCCGGCGATTCCGTGCGAGGTGGAATCCGTGGCCAGAAGCGGGATGAGGTTCGAGGCGTCGCCGATGGACCCCTCGACCATGATGTCTCCATAGGCGGGCGCGGCGGCCGCGCTCCCGGCGGGGGCGTACTCCCTCTCCTTCGGACCGCACGCCGCGACGGTCAGAAAAATGATAGCACTCGCAACAGGAATAAGACGGGAATGAAACTTCATGTTCGTCAAGCTATCGCATGGGTGCGGCTTTTGCAATCCTTTAATTCCCGGCCATCCGTTGGTGGAGGCGCTCCGCCCGCAGGAGGAACGTCTCGAGCTTGGCGCTGATGAGTTGCGGGAAAGGCGAACCGTCGCTCTCGATGGCCAGAAACGGCAGCTCGTCGATCTCCGCGAGAACGGCCCTGAGCGCCCGGTTATCGGGCGCCGCCGCCAGTTTCCTTTCCGCCGTCATGACTTCGCCTAAAATGGCCTCCGAGATGCGGTTCGGCATGCACCCGAACGGCCCGATGGCGATCACCCCGCAGGCATGGGTGACGATCTCCGCCAGCGCGCCGCCGACCGTGAGAATGGCCTCGCCGGTCAGGGCCGGCGAAATATAGGGCCTGGCATTTTCAACAACGCCGGCCACATCGAGCGCTTCGGCGCGGACAAGCCCTGATCCGGCGAGGATCGCCCTGATCTGCCGCTCGCGCTGTCTCTGGTAGATGTTGCGCACCTTGAGCCTTAACCGCTGGGCCGCCGTGAGGTGATCCCGATTCACCCCCCGCTCGGCAAGGTAATGGCAGTAGTAAACCCATTCCGCCACCGGCGCGCAGACGGTGGCAAAGCCTTTCTCGGCCAGGTATTCCGTCAGATACCGACGGGAGAGGGAGTCTCGGCGGACGAATATCTCGCCGGTGAGGGAAATCACCGGCACGCTGTGCAAGGGGCGCTTTAGCGGTATCGATCGCAAGCGGTCGGCGCACCCGGCCAATTTTTCAGTCAGGATGCGGAAACTCCCGCTTTCCAGGGCCGGCAGGATCTGCCGCCATTCCTCGGCGAACAGGGCCATGGCGGCGGCGGGATCGACGCTGTCGGCCAGCAGCATCGAACGGATGTCCTCCATGACGTCGGACACCACCACCCCCCACCAGGCATAGCGCTCGAAACTGCTGTCCAGGCCCACATAGGAATTCTCGGAGGACAATGACAGCATCGCCACATCCGGTATTTCCAGCCGCCGGATCAGGTCCTCCATATAGACGCAGTACTGGCCGAAACGGCAGGGACCGGAGCCGGTCGGCATGAAGTAAACCAGGACCTCCGCGGGGCTTTTGCCGTTGTGGACGTAACTCAACAGGGTCCCGACGGTCAGGATCAGCGGCAGGCACTCCTTCCCGGAGGTGTTCGCCCGGCCGAGCTTGAGGATCGCCTCGTCGTTTTCCCGGTAGGGCCGCGCATGAAATCCGCACCCTCTGAGGGTCGCGGCAAAGGCCTCCGTTCCCAATTTCCCCATCGAGGGGACGAGCACCGTTACCCGCGGGTCGGTCAGGGGCACGGTCCCGCCCGCCGACGTGACGATTGCGGCCCGTCCGTCGTCGAGGACGGCGCGGGCCGGGCTGAACGCGCTTCGCCGGGGCGGGATCAGCCGTTTGGCCAGCAGTTGACGGTAGGCCCGGACGATGTCCAGAAAGGCCTCCACCCTGGTCTCGAGCCCGGCATCCGCGGTGTGGCTGTCGAGCTCCAGGGTAAGGGAGGGCTTGCGGCCCATGATATCGCGGAAATAACTGATGAGGATGGAATCGGGCCCGCAGGAAAAATTGGTGATGTAGACCCCGAAGAGCCGCGGGTGCTTCTCCACGAAGCGCGCCGCTCTGAGGATGAGCTTTCCCGTCCCCCAGTACATGTGCCTTTTCGAGTCCTCCTCTTCCAGGCCGAGGAAATCGAGGGGAAGCACGGGGATCCCCCGCGTGGCGAACTTGTGGGGGATGCCCATGTGCGCCTCTCCGGCAAAGCCGTTGTAGGACCGGGCAAAGACGACGACCCCGAAGGCATCCGGATCCGCTTCCAGGCCGGCGAGCAGCCGCCTGCCCTCCTCCTGCATGGCCGCCAGGCAATCCCGCTGCTTCTCAAGGGCGAAGGCGAAGGCCTTTTTCGCCGCCCTGCGGCCGATCCCCATCTGCCATGCCGTTTCCAGCAGGGGTCCCTCCGCGTCTTCGATCCCGGCGGACAGATCCAGCAGCGGCGTCAACAGCCGGGCGCCGCGCTCCCTGAGCCGGTCGAGTTTCTTTCCGAACGCGGTTTGAAGGTAGAACGTCTCCCCCTGCATTAGCGGGCAGACCTGGGATTGGGAACCGCCGCCGTCCTCCCGGCCCGGAACGGCCTTGAAGTGGGGAAGGAACAGAAAATCAGGCGGATCCTCGCTCTCGAGGAGCGAATGGAAAAACCCGTGCGCCAGTTCCACCGGATAGCAGAAGGGCGCGCCGCACCGATCGATCCCTTCCCGGGCGGGGCGGTCGGGCAGGACGACGTCGCAACCCAGGGCGTGGAAAAAATTGGAGTAGAGCGGGAAATAGGTGTTGACGAGGAAACTGCGGTTGATGCCGACCCGGCCTTGGGAGGGCCGCGTTCCTCCCCTTTCGGGCGGGCCGTATTTCTGAAAGACGAACCGCTGGCGGACGCGCGTCAGATCGAGCTTTTCGGCGTCGCAGCGCACCGCCTTGCGGATGTTGTAATAGCGGTTGCAGGCGCCTCCAAACGGATACTTTTCCCCTTCCACCCGGATGACGGCGATGGTACATTTCCGGTCGCATCCTTCCTTCCCTCCCCGGCAGGTAAACGGCTTTTCGTAAGCGACCTCCCGCCGGGCCAGCGTTTCGAGATCGAAGGGCTTCTCGGCCATAAGCCCGGCCTCCAGCCTTTTGCCGACCTCCAGGGCGACGCCGAACGCTCCCATCAGACCGGGTTCCGGGGGGACGACGATGGGCTTGCCGATCAGGGACCCCATCGCCAGCGGGACCGCGCCGTTGTAGCAAACCCCGCCCTGCATGAAGATCTTTTCCCCCACCGGCCTGCTGCCTTTGACGCGGTTGGAGTAGTTCATGCAAATCGAGTAAACCAGGCCCGCCGCTATTTCCTCGCGGGCCACGCCCTCGTGGATCGCGTTTTTGATGTCCGAGGCGATGAAGGCGGCGCACTGGTCGTTGAAATTGGGAGGGCGCTTTCCCCGCAAGGCCGCGGCGGCGATCTCCTCCATTCTCAAGCCCAGCGTTTCCTGGGCCGATTCCTCCAGAAAAGAGCCGGTCCCTGCCGAACAGGCCTCGTTCATCGCGTAGTCGGAAGGCACGGAATTGATGATATAGGTGTACTTGGCGTCCTGGCCGCCGATCTCGAAAATGGTGTCCACCTGCGGATCGAAATAGACGGCGGCGGCGGCATGGGCGACGATTTCGTTGACGACCCCGTCCGTGAGGGCGTGCAGCCCCGCGATCTGCCGGCCCGAACCGCAGACGCCCAGCCCCGTGACGGAGATCGTTTGCGGATCGATCCTCTGTCGCACCTGCTCCAAAAGCGATTGATAGCACCGGCGGGAGGCGCCCACCGGGTCCCCGTTGGTGCGCAGATATACGGAGGCCAGAAGGGCGCAATCCGCCCGGCGCATCAGCACTGCCTTGGTGGTCGTGGAGCCGACGTCGAGACCCAGCAGGCAGTCGTCCCCCGCCCGGACTGTGTCCCGTCCCATGGTTTTGAACTCGACCCGACCGGCGAAATCGGTCAGCGGCGGCAGGCTGTCGAAGGAGGTCTCCTTCGCGACAAACAGCTCGGCGAACCCCGGAAAGGGGGCGGTCTCATGTGCAAGGCCCCACAGGGCGGCGCCCAGGGCCTCCAGGTGGGAAGCCGTCTCCGGCACGACCAGACCGGGTATCTCCCGGCGGAGATATTCGATCATCATGCGGTTTTGGGCCGTGCCGCCTGCAATCATGACGTCGCGCCGCTCCACCTTCTGCAGGAGCTCCAGGATCTTGTCCGCCATCATTCTGCACAGGCCGGCGGTCACCTGCGGCTTGGGCGTCCCCTTGTTGGTGGCATGAGTGCAATCCGACTTGCAGAACACCGAACAGCGGCCGGAAACATGGTACGGCTCCTCCACCGCCGCCCACCTGGCAGCCTCTTCCAGGCTTACATTCAGGCGGCGCAACTGCTGCAGGAAAAACTCGCCGGTCCCGGAGGCGCACTTGTTGCCGGTGACGACGTTCGTGATTTGTCCCGACCGGTTCAGGACATACGCCATGAAGGTTTCGCCGCCGGCGGAAACGATCGCCGGGCAGTCGACGCCGGGGGGTTTGACGAAGGCGTAGGCGCACTCCACCGCCTCCGGTTCCGAGACGGACGTCAGATTGACGAACCGCCGGAACTTGCGGCCGGTGGCGGCGATTCTATCGAAGGATTGAATGTCTATGGCCTGCAGGGCTTCGATCAAACAGCGTTTGGCGTCGCCCTCGTGGGGGCGGACCGAATGAGCAATGATGCGCGGCGGGCGCCCGCCCCCTCCCGGCTGTTCCACGTGAACGAGCGAGATCGTCGATGCCCCAAGACACAGACCGAGAGATTTCCTTACAGCGCCCATGCATGCAACCTTTCGCCGGGACAACGTCTGGCCTCCCGCGCCTGTCCCGGACCCCGATCCGGGATTAGCAGGAGTCCAGAACTGCTCGAATTTACCGGATTCCCGCTTTCGCGGGAATGACAGAATGTGGAGTTTCCAGGCTTTTTCCCGAAGACGTCGCCCGGATATTCCCCGAAACGGTTGACTAATCGCCGTGAGTGTGAAAGATTAAACTTCAACAAAACGACTTCGCGCCCACGCTTATTATACACAGAACATCAGGAGGTTTGCAATGCCCGTTATCGATCTGCGCAGCGATACCGTAACCCTTCCCACCCCCGCCATGCGGGAGGCCGTATTCCGCGCCGAGTTGGGGGATGATGTTTTCCAGGAGGACCCGACGGTCAACCGCCTCGAAGGGCTGGCCGCCGAGCGGTTGGGAAAGGAGTCCGCGCTCCTGGTCGCGAGCGGGACGATGGGCAACATCGTCTCCGTCCTGACCCACTGCGCCCGCGGCGAGGAAGCGATCCTCGGCGACAGCTCCCATATATTTCTCAACGAGGCGGGCGGGATGTCCGCCCTGGGCGGCGTCTTTCCCCATATCCTCCCCAACCGGCCGGACGGCACGATGGTCATTGAAGAGATCGAAGCGGCCATTCGGGCGGACAACATCCATTTCCCCAGGACCCGCCTCATCTGCCTGGAGAACACCCACAATCGCTGTTACGGCGCCCCCCTCACGCCGGAGTACACCGCCGCAGTCGCGGCGCTGGCGAGAAAACACGGCATCTTGCTCCACCTCGACGGCGCCCGGATCTTCAACGCGGCCGTAGCCCTGGGCGCGGACGTCCGGAAGCTGACGGAGGGCTGCGATTCGCTCAACGTCTGCCTCTCCAAGGGACTTGCCGCGCCGGTGGGGTCGCTGGTCTGCGGAAGTAGTGATTTCATTGCGCGGGCCCGCCGGATCAGAAAGATGCTGAGAGGAGGCATGCGCCAGGCGGGGATCATCGCCGCCGCCGGCATCGTCGCCCTGGAGGGGATGGTCGACCGGCTGGCGGAAGACCATGCCAACGCGCGCCGTCTTGCCGAGGGGATCTCAGTTATCCCGGGGCTCGCCACCGAGCCGGACCGCGTTAAAACTAACATCCTCTATATCGATCTTGTCGACCGGCGTTTCTCCGACGAGGAATTCATGGCCCGCCTGAAAAAGAAGGGCGTCCTCCTCTCTCATCCGGGACCGGCCCGCTTCCGGATGCTTACCCACTACGGGATAGGCGAAGCCGAGATCGACGCGGCGCTGAAAGCGCTGGGCGAGGTGATGCGGGGCTGAGGCCTTGCTCCGGGAAGCACCGGCGAAAGAACCCCGTACAAACTGGAAATCATGTCCGGGAAGCACGCCTCGCTTTAATCATCTTCAAGGCGGCAGATCATGAGGAAAACGATCCGCAGAAAGAACCATTTTCAGGTCGATCGGACCAGGCTCCGTCTGGGCATGGCGACCTCCTGGGACATCCTCAGCGACGCGCTGGCCAACTACAGGATAAACGGCAACACGAACCAGGCCGCGGCCATCGCCCTGTATGCCATCCTGTCGATTATCCCCCTGTTCATCCTGACGCTGCTGCTGGTCAACGGCCTCTTCGGCCACGATCCCGGCATCCGGGAAAAACTGATCGATGGGATAAGACAGTTCGTCCCCTCGTTCACGGGAGCGCTGCTTATCCAGTTCGGTCATATCGAGGGGAAAAAGGAGCTTCTCGGCTGGGCGGGGATCGTCAGCCTGATCTGGTTCTCGGCGATGATCTTCAGCACCATTGAAACCGCCCTCAACGTCATCTTCAGGTCGCGGGTCCGCCGGAGCTACATCGTCTCGAAGCTCCTGGCCGTCGGGATGATACCGCTGGGCTGGGCTGTCGGCTTCGCCAGCGTGGCTCTCACCTACATCGCGGCCGTCCTCGCCAAGCAACCGGTCCTCGTGCCGGGATGGCTCAACTTTACGGAGGTCCAGGGGATCCTCTTCCGTTACCTTCTCCCCTACCTGCTGACCGTGCTGTTTTTCACCGTCCTGTACAAGGCGATCCCCGCAGCCAAGGTGTCTATAAAAAGCGCGCTGATCGGAAGCACGATCTTTGCGGCGCTCATGGAGATCGCGAAGCAGTTCTTCACCTGGTATGTCGCCAATTACACCCGCTACAACGTGATCTTCGGCTCCCTGGAGGCGGTCGTCATCCTCGTCATCTGGGTGTTCTACGCCTCCCTGATCCTCCTGTTCTGCGCGGAACTGATCTCGTCCTACCAGCGGCGGGACATGATCCTCGTCGAAAAGGCCCTTCTGAAGTCCCCGAAGAAACGCCTGCGGATCGACGAGCGGCTGCTGAAGAAATTCGGCCGCCTCTACGGCCGCAACGAATACGTATTTCGCGAGGGGGACGGAGGCCGCGACCTCTTCTACATCATCAGCGGCCGCGTGCGGATGGAGAAAAAGGCCGGGCAGACGAGGAAGATCCTCGCCGAGATGGGGCCGGGGGAATACTTCGGCGAGATGGCGGCCCTGATCAACACCCCGCGGACCGCCTCCGCCCGGTGCAGCGAGGAGTCCCATATCGCGGTCATCGGCGGGGACACCCTGCGAACCGTCCTGCGGGACAGCGACGAGGTCTCCCTGTTCATGCTCAAGGAGTTCTCCAACCGGATTATCCATACCAACCAGGCCCTGGAAGAGGTCACCCAGTCCTGGATCAGGCTGACGGCCACCCTTTATTTCCTCCGGATGTGGCCGCTCCCGGAGGACGCGAATCCGGTCGAAGAACTGGCGAAGGCCACCGGCAAGGAGGAGGCGGAGATCAAGGAAGTCCTGGCGGAGCTCGACAGGAAGGGAGTGCTCGCCTGCGAGGGAGGCCGCGTGACCTGCTTCAACCGCGAGGATGCCTTGCGGCTGCTTGACGAACACGTGGCGGCATAGCGGCCAATCACCCCCTGGAACCGTGGCGAAAGCCTCCGTGGACGAAAAAGGTCTCGCCGGCAAGGGCCTCGTTGCGGTAGAGCTCGCAGATGAGCGACGCTACTTCCTCCATCTTGATCAAGCGGCCGAGGGGCACCTCGGTCAGGATCTTCTCCAGGGCCTTTTGATTCATGCCGGCCACCATGGGCGTGGCCACGTAGCCGGGGGCGACGGCGACGCACCGGATCCTGTCGGCCAGCCCCCGCCGGAAAAATTCCGCCGTGATGACCTTGGGCATCACCGACATGGCCGCCTTGGAGGAAGAGTAGTTGATCTGACCGGCGGTCCCCAGAGAACCGATGGAGGAGATCAGGCAGATCAGACCGCGGCTGCCGCGGTTGATCATCCGCTCCGCGCATTCCCGGACGGTCAGGAAAACCCCCGTCAGGTTTATATTTATGACGGACTGAAACTGCTCCAGGGACATTTTCTTCTCGACCTTGCCGGTCTCCCGGTCCGGCGCCAACAGCATCCCGTCCCGGATGATCCCGGCGCAGGGCGCCACCAGATTGATCCCCCCGAAGGCAGCGACGGCCAGATCGGCCAATGCGGCGCAATCGGCTTCCCTGGTCACGTCGCAGACCATCGCGGCCGCCTCGCCTCCCAGGGCCTTTATTTCGCCTTCCACCCGCTTTAAGCCGTCGGCGCTGATATCCGCCAAGACCGCCTTGCCGCCCCGCCGGACCCAGTATTTGGCCAACTCTTCGCCGATGCCGCTGGCCCCGCCCGTGATCACCGCCACCGCTCCTTCTATCTCCAGCATTTCAATCCTCCTTTCCAAACCCTCGTACAACCTGAAAATCATCTCCCGAAAGCGCGCATTGTAGATTTTTCGGAACGAAAAATGTACAGCGCGCGGAGGGAGCATGATTTCCAAATACTCCATTCTCACATGTTTCTTGGACGAAGACGCCCTGCGCACCAGGTTGCGCCGAACCCGCCGATCGCAAACACCATGAAGGCCGGGCCCCACGCCGAGGCGCAATTGTCGCCGACCAGCAGCCAGTCGAGCACCGCGCCGAAGGCCACCGGCGAGACCGCCCCCGCTCCGAACCCGAGCAGCGACCGGACCGCCAGCACCGACCCCAGCCGGTTGGGAGCGACGGCTTCGGTAAGCGCGGCGGAAAGCACCGGAGAATCGCCGATGACCGCAAATCCATAGATGAACATCAATCCGACCAAAACCGGTGTCGGCACGGCGACCAGCCAGCCGAAGACCAGGGAGAGAAGCGCGCCCGCCGCGCCCAGCCCGCTCAGGACCGCCCGCCGTCCCAGACGATCCGAAAGATGCCCCATGGTGGAAGAGGCGACGGCGCCCACTATGTGCATGGCCGCCACGCCATAGGCGGCCAGCTCCGCGGAGCGTACCGGAGCGGCGCCGGACAGGGCGAGGCTCGCCGCGAGAAAGGCCGGGATCCAGGCCCACATGCCGAGCAGTTCCCAGCAGTGCAGCGTGTACCCCGCCACCAGGTACAGGGCGTTTCGTTCGTTCGTCTCGACAGCCTTGAGGAGCGCGCCGCCGCGGCGTACATGAACGACATTCGGCGTGCGCCTGAGCACCGTCCACGAGATCAGCGCCCCCGCGGCTGGCAGGATGCCGGTCCCGATGAAGGCGAGCACATACCCGCCCAGCGCGATCAGAAGTCCCGAAACGGCGAGGGAAAATGCGTAGCCGAGCGAGGTGCTCGCGATGAACCAGCCGACAGCGCCGCCGCGGCGATCCACCGGGAACCTCTCGGCCATCAGGACGATGCCGGGGGTGTAGATGCCTCCCTGGGAGGCGCCGATCAGGGAATAGAAAACAAGCGTCGTCGCGTAGTCGCGCGCGAAGAAGGCAAAGCCGAGAGCGGCGACGGAACTGGCGACCGCCGACAGGACGAATATCCGCCGGGCGCCGAAGCGTTCCGCGAGCCACGAGGCGGCCGCCAGCGACGCCGAGTAGCCGAGCGCGAACCCCGAGGCGATCGAGCCGGCCTGGGTCGCCGACATCCCCCACTCGCCCTTGATGATCGGCAGGCAGGCGGCAAAGACCATATAGTTGACATACATGAAGATCCGGCCGACGCAAAGCGCCATCAGCCAGCCGTCGCGCCACAGCGGCCGTTTCGTATCCGGGGCATTTTCCCGTGGATGGTTCAAAGCCATAGGCAACAAGGGGCGCGACTATCAGCCTGGGCGCCCTTCAGGTGGAGATGTTTTTCAGTTGTTCGTCTGGAAACCTCCCGTGCAGAAGCGGATTGTCGTTTTCCTCTTACTTAAACGCGCGCCTCTTGTCAGCAAATTTTTTAAAATCCCCCGGGGCGAGGCATCTTTAAAAAATTTTCCCTCCCCCGGCGGGAGGGGATGAAGGGGAGGGGGAGGAGATTTCGGACCTCTTACGCAGCCGCCGCTGTTGCCGGCGCCGTTTTAGCGATTTTCCGCAGGGAAAGGTCCTTACGGCGGGGTTGGCAAGCCGGCGGACTGCGCCGTTAGGGCGAAAAACGGCGCGTGGTTGGAGGTGAAAAAGGGCGGATCGCGCCTAAGGATCGCCGCAATTGCCGGGCGCCTCTTGAAGTCCTCCTCCAGAAACCGCCTCACCTCCCGCCTGTCCCAGCCCCGCGGGTGGGAAAAGGACCGGTAGAAAGACAGATCGCCCGCATAGAACTCCCCCGTGGCGAGGCCCTCCGTTTCCGGCCCATAGGCCGGGAGGTTGAAGATCGCCAGATTCAGAAAGCCGATCTCCTCCGCGTGTTCGAGGGCGAAGGCGAGCGTCCGCCGGGCCGCCGCGGGCGTCTCCGCGGGCGTCCCGAAGAGGAGATAGACGTAGGCCGCTATCCCCGCCGCTTTGAGGTTTTTGAGGACCGCCGAGGCTGTATCGAGGTCGATCCCCTTGTTCAGGGCGGCGAGGACCCCCGGATCGCCCGATTCCAGCCCCAATTGCAGCATCACGCAGCCGGCGTCCCGCAACCGCAGGCAGAAATCGGGATCGGCGAGGCGGGCGGTGATCCGGGTGAAGCCGTACCAGGGCGCCCCGGGCGGCGCGGCGGCCAACCCTGCGAGAAGCTCGGGACTGACGGCATTGTCGAGAAGGTGGATAAGTGCCGGCCTTGTCTCCGTCGTCAGGGCGCGGAGGTCCGCCGCGACCTGCGCCGGTGGAACCGGCCTGTACGGGTTTCCCTCGGCCCGCTCCGGGCAGAACGAGCAGCGGCGCCACCAGCATCCCGACGAGGCGCTGTAAGGGAGAACGACACCCGGCGAGAGGTAGGCGTACAGCGGGAGACCGTCGAAATCCGGCCGGTCCGGGCCGCCGTCGTGGATCTTCCCGAAGAGGGCCAGAAGCGGGGCCTCGCCCGGCCCCGCTATCAGCCCGTCCGCAAGCTCCCCGAAGGGATTCTTCCAGCCGGGGCGCCGGAGCCAGGAGGTGACGAGCCCGCCGCCGAGGATAATCTTCGCGCGCCGGCGGGCGCGCTTGAGAAAGCCGATCATGGCGAAGGCCGTCAGGGCCTGGCTGAGGTAATTAAGCGAAAAACCGATAATGGGGGTTTCCTCGACGATCTCCGGAAGGCGTTTGAAAAACAACGGATAGAAAGGATTCGCCTCCGGCAGGGCCGCCGCCCGGATCAGGTCCGCGCTCCGGACGGGCGACAGGCGCCGGTCTTCGTAATCGGCGAGGCTCAACCGGACACCAGAGCCGCCGGCGGCCGCAGCGAGCAGGCGGTTCACGTCCGCCGCCGCCCGGCGATACCGGTCGCCGTTCCCGTAGAGGTCCAAGGAGCGCAAGGCGGCGAGATTCTCCTCGAGATGCCGCGCCGCCCGGCGCGTCCACCTATCGGCGGCATCCCGCGCAGGCAGGGATGCATCCTCCGCCGGCATTTCTCCTCGAACGTACTTTTGCTTGCATTTTCCCGCCGCCGCATCAGGCGGAGGACAGGACGTCCGCCGCCCCTGCGCTGTTCTGTCAGGCGGCGGCAGGGCGGCCCTTCGTCCCTGCCCCGTTTCGTCCGGCGGCGGCAGGGCAGCCCTCCTTCCCTCCTCCAGCAGATAGAGTTGTCCCTCCAGGTTGGCGTCCCAGATCCGGCAGGAGACGCGGCGGCGGCGGAGCGCCCCCGCGAGCCGCGCCGGCCCGCCCGGCGCCTCGCAGGCCTTCGCCGCCGGCGGATGGATAATAAGCAGGGAGTTTTGTTTCCCGACTTCCGGATTCATTGGGTTTCCATTTTCGAGAAATTGTTTTATAAGTTCTGTTCAGATTATCCGATCGGCCGCACTTTGGCAAGGCGGGGATCGCCGCGGGGATCGCCGCGGGGATCGCCGCGGAGACTGCGGCGGCCGGAATTATCGGTGAAACTCTCATCATGGCGCCAGCCACAAAAGATGATGAAAATTTCCCTTCCTTCTTCCCTCCCCCTTGAGGGGCGATGGTCAGGGTGGGGGTGAAAGGTATATCCGAGTAAAAAAAAGCAAATGCCGGGAATTCAAACGATGAAAGGGGCTTGAACTTGTTTAAGGACCTGCGAAACCGTCATTTCGATCTCATCGCCTTCGCCTACGACCGCCTCCTGGGCCAGCCGCACGCTGACGATCTAAAAGAGCTGCTCAGGCTGCCGGCGCGGGGGCTGCTCCTGGATGCCGGGGGCGGCACGGGGCGGGCTTCCTTTCCCCTGCGGGCGCACGTGGACGGCGTTGTCGTGGCCGATCTTTCCCGGCGGATGCTCCGGAAGGCCATAGAAAAGGACGGCCTTGCCGGCGTGCAGTCCCGCGCGGAGCAGCTCCCCTTCCCCTCCGGGACGTTCGCGCGCGTTATGATCGTCGACGCCCTCCACCACTTCTCCAGCCACGAGGCGGCGCTTGCGGAACTGGTCCGCGTCCTGAAGCCCGGCGGGACAATCCTGATCGAAGAGCCGGATCTTGCCCTTCCCGTCGTGAAGGTCGTCGCCGTCGCCGAGAAGCTGCTGCTGATGGAAAGTCATTTCCGGACGCCGGAAGCGGTCGGAGCGGTCCTGCGGGCGCACGGTCTTTCCGCCCATATCCGGCGCAGCGGCCGCGTCCGGTCCTGGATTTTCGCCGAAAAACCCGCCTGAATAAAGGCCCCTCCGCGGCGTCCCGCAGCTTCACAATGAATCGCCCATTCATGATATAAAAACACCTTGACTAAAATGCCATATTGTTATAGCATACAAGTCAACAATCGGAGGTCATTATGTTGGACAGCAAAGATATCGTCAGGGTCGTCAGAGAACTCAGGGGTAAACTGAACCTCACCCAGGAGGAATTGGCGGCAAGGCTCGGCGTCTCCTTTGCCACGGTCAACCGCTGGGAAAACGAAAAGATCACGCCCAGGGGCAAGGCCAGAGACGCCATCCTGAAGTTGATAGAAGAATCCGGCTTCGATCAGGACTCCCTGGAGGATGCCGGGGATATTGGCGGCAATCATAAAAAGCGCCGCCGTAAATTATCCAGGGATGACGTCCTCAGCACGAAATCCATGGAACAGATGCTCTGGAGCGCCGCCTGTTCCATCCGCGGAGAAAAGGACGCCCCGAAGTTCAAGGATTATATCCTGCCCCTTGTTTTTATCAAACGCCTCTCCGACGTCTTTGAGGATGAAGTCGAGCGGCTGGCCGAAACATACGGCGACAGGGATACTGCGCTGGCCATCATCGAGGCCGATCATCAACTGGTCCGGTTTTATATCCCCACCGAGGCCCGCTGGCCGGTGGTCAGCGGCCGGGATACAGTCGAATGGTCCGAAGACCGCAAACCCAGGACGTTGGGAGAGCAGCTCACGATGACCGTCCGCGCCATCGCCAAGGCCAACCCATCCCTGACCGGCGTCATCGACATCGTGGATTACAATGAAACCCGCAGCGGGGAGCGGGAAATCAGCGACGCGGCGCTCTCCGGCGTGATCGAGGCCCTATCGGATCCCCGCTACCGGCTGGGGCTCTACGATGTGGAGCCCGATTTCCTTGGCCGGGCCTACGAATATCTCTTAAGAAAGTTTGCCGAAGGCCAGGGACAGAGCGCCGGCGAGTTCTTCACGCCCACCGAGGTGGGATGGATGATGGCCTATATTCTCCGCCCCCGCCAGGGAGAGGAGGTTTACGATTTTGCCTGCGGCTCGGCGGGACTCCTCATCAAGTGCGAACTGGCCCTCCAGGAACGCGAAATCAAGGTCCAGCGGCCCCTGAAGCTCTACGGCCAGGAGCTGACCGGGTCCAGCTACGCCATCGCCCGGATGAACATGGTCGTCCACGACATGGAAGGCGAGATCGTACGCGGCAATTCCATGACGAATCCGAAATTCAGGGACTCCGATTCCAGTTTGAGGAAGTTCGACATCGTCGTAGCCAATCCCATGTGGAACCAGCCTTTCGATCCGGCTGTTTACGAAAACGATCCCTTCGACCGTTTTGAATCCCAGGGCGGCGTTACCACCGGCAAGGCCGACTGGGCCTGGCTGCAACATGCGGCAGCCTCCCTGAACATGAGCGGCCGCGCCGCCATCGTCCTCGACACGGGCGCCGTCACGCGGGGCAGCGGCAGCAAGAGCGAGGACCGGGAGAAGAAGATCCGCCAGTGGTTCGTGGAGCGCGACTGGATCGAAGGCGTCATCCTCCTGCCCGACAACCTGTTCTACAATACCACTGCCGCCGGCATCATCATTGTCTTCAACAAGGCGAAACCGCCGGCGCGGCAGGGAAAGATCGTCCTGGTCAACGCCGGCCGGGAATTCAAGAAGGGCAGGCCGAAAAACTACATCCCCGATGAAAGCATCCGCAAGATCGCCGCTGCCTTCATCAAGGGGGAGAACGCCGAGAAATTCGTCAAGGTCATCACGACGGCCGAAGCGGCGGAAAACGATTTCAACCTCTCGCCGTCGCGGTATGTGGACATCACCGAAAAGGAAGCCTACCGAAGCATCCCGGCAATTCTGGATGAGCTTGGGAAGCTGGAGGAGAAAGCGGCAAAAGTGGATGCGGATTTGCGTAAAATTTTCGGGAAGATGGGATTCAGGAAATGACTCTTGAAGAAATCATCCGCGTGGGAGAGTCCGAAACGGTCGAGTTCAAAGAAGCATTCAATGATGCCGTGATCGAGACCCCCGCTGCTTTTGCGAATGCCTCCGGCGGAACGGTGCTTGTGGGGGTTGCGGATGACGGGTCGGTGAAGGGTGTTCCCGTCTCCCGAAAAACCATACCCCAATGGCTCAATGAAATCAAAACGAAGACCGATTCCGCCATCGTGCCGGCAGTCGAGATTGGAAACGCCGGCGGCAAGCCGGTCGCCTGCTTCAAGGTTCCCGAGTACCCGGTCAAGCCTGTTGCCTTTCGGGGGAGATACTATCTCAGACGCAAAAATTCCAATCACCTGATGACCACCGACGAGGTCGCCAATCAGCACCTGCAAACGCTCAATACCAGTTGGGATTATTACATCGATCGAGAGCATGCGCTCGATGACATCTCGCTGGAAAAGGTCGGTCGGTTCATAGACCGGGTAAACCGGAACCGGAGAAATCCGATCAAAGACGATCCCCTGACCGTCCTGAGAAAGTACAACCTCCTGCGGGACGGCGGCATCACCTTCGGTTGCTATCTGCTCTTCAACAAGGAGGAGTATCTTTTTACCGACATAAACGCCGGGCTTTTTCAATCGGAGACGATCATTAAGGACGGCGCCGTCATCTCGGGGGATCTCTTCCAGGAGATCGAGGACGTCCTTACGTTTATCACCAAGCACATCAACAAGGAATTCATCATCACCGGGAAACCGGAACGGGAAGAAAGATGGGATTATCCCCTCGACGCCCTCCGGGAAATCGTCGTCAATATGATCGTTCATCGGGACTATCGCTCTCCCTCGAATTCCATCCTCAAGATATTCAACGACCGGATCGAATTCTACAACCCGGGAAAGCTCATACCGGGCGTCACTTTGGAGCGGTTGCTCCGCGGCGATTACCTTTCCGTGGCGAGAAACAAACAGATCGCCAGGATATTCAAAGAAGCCAACGAGATTGAACAGTACGGATCAGGGATAGAACGGATTGTCAATTCCTGCCTCGCCTACAATCTGCCCCATCCGAAATTCGAGGAAATCGCCGTTGGGGTCAGGGTGACGGTGTTCAAGACCGCCGAGGAAACCACCCAGAAAACCACCCAGAAAATAACACTGAGCGAAAAAATTATCGGTATTATCAAAGACAATCCGACGATAACTCAGAAGGAAATTGCCGAGGCTATAATTATAAGTCCCAACACTGTAAAAGAGTATATTGCTAAGCTAAAGAGGGAAGGCAAGATAAAACGCATCGGCCCGGATAAGGGCGGGCATTGGGAAGTTGCATAACAAGCTTATTTTAGAGAAAGGTTTTCATAAATTGTACTCTCTTGTTTGCAGGAAAAATCCATGAACAACGGCGATGCTGTTTTTTTCGACAATTTACCCGACGGCTGGTCTATTGCGAAGATAGGCGCTTTATTTGATATCAAACAGGGAAAATCCCTTTCATCACGCAAGCAGACAGGGGCATTCCTAAAACCATTTCTCCGCACATCAAATGTATTCTGGGGAAGACTGGACCTTGCTAATCTCGATGAAATGGATTTCGCTGATAACGAGCGGGAAGCATTGACTTTGGAATATGGCGATCTTCTGGTCTGCGAGGGTGGCGATATTGGAAGAACGGCACTTTGGAGGAAAGAAATATCCGGATGTTATTACCAGAATCACATTCATCGGTTGCGAGTTAAGGATAAAAAGATAGAGCCTCTGTTTGTCATGTACTGGATGCAGGCTGCATTAACGCAGTTGGGGGTTTATGAAGGCTTCGGGAACAAGACAACGATACCGAACCTGTCGAGCTCTCGCTTGAAGGAATTTACCATCCCGGTTCCCCCCAAGAATGAACAGCAAAAAATCGCCGTCGTTCTCTTTAAAATTCAACAGGCAATCGAAATTCAGGAATCCATTATCGAGAAGATGCGGGAGCTGAAAAAATCAACCCTGCACTATGTCTTTACCCACGGCCTGCGGGGAGAAAAGTTGAAGGAAACGGAGATCGGGCCAATGCCGGAGAGCTGGGGCGTATGTGAACTTGATTCTGTCTTAAAGCTTGCACAGTACGGTTTATCTGTTAGAGGATTGTCGAAAGGCCAATATCCGATATTAAGGATGAACTGCCAGCTTAATGGACAAGTCCATTTGAATGATTTGCAGTACGTTAATCTGGGTAAAGATATTTTTGAAAAGTTCAAGATGGACGATGGGGACATTCTCTTTAATCGAACAAACAGTTGGGAACTTGTGGGCCGCACGGCAATCTATCACTCAAATGCAACTGTTGTATTTGCGTCATATTTGATTCGGCTTAAGCTTGATGAAGAAAAAATCAACCCGGACTTTCTTAATCACTACTTCAATATGGATGCCACTCAGCAAAGATTAAAATCGTTAGCATCGAGAGGAGTTAGCCAATCGAACATCAGCGCAAGCAAATTGAAAACATTTCAGATGCCGGTTCTGAGATTGGATGAGCAACTTCAAATCGTCAAAATTCTCTGTGCTATCGACCAGAAAATTACTCTTCACTCTTCCCAAAAATCCGCCCTTCAGGACCTCTTCAGGACCATGCTGAACAAGCTGATGACGGGCGAAATCCGGGTCAATGATCTGGATATCGATGTGTCCGAGGTTGAATCAGCTGACGTAATAACTTGATAGAAGACGCAAAACACAACTCGTAAGAAGGATGAATGCATGACGCCTACATTGGGCACTGAAAAACCGACCATCCAGGACCCGATCATCCGGTATGCGCAGAAAAGCGGCTGGAGCGTCGTCTCCCGGGAAGAGGCCCTTTCAATGCGGAGGGGGGAAAACGGGACGCTGTTCTACCGGGTTCTTCAGGAGAAGCTGCTGGAGCTGAATCCGGGGCTGGTGAGCCGGGAAAACGTGGATGAGATTATTCACCGGATCGAGGCGGTACGGAACAATATCGAGGGCAACGCGGAAATCCTCTCCTGGCTCCGGGGTGAACAGGCGATTTACGATGAGACAGAAAAGCGACGGCGCAACGTTAACGTCGTCGATTATGTCCGCGCCGATCGCAACCTCTTCCAGGTGACGGACGAGTGGCAGTACACCAACGGCCGGGAGACGAACCGGGCCGACATCATGTTCCTTGTGAACGGAATCCCCGTGGCCATCGTGGAGACCAAGAGCGCGAAAGATGCCGACGGCATGGAAAAGGCCCTCATTCAGATCCGGCGGTATCACCGGGAGACCCCGGAGATGCTAACGGCGCCGCAGGTCTTCGATATGACCCATCTAGTCGATTTTTTCTATGGCCCCACCTGGAACTTGAGCCGGAAAAACATTTTCAATTGGAAGGACGAGGAAGAGGGAAACTTTGAAAGGAAGGTCAAGCGCTTTTTCGACCGTGAGCGTTTCCTCAGGATGCTTGGGGACTGGATCCTGTTTTATGTCAAGGACGACGAACTCCAGAAGACGATCCTCCGCCAGCACCAGACCCGGGCCATCGAGAAAATCGTCCGCCGTTGCGCCGACGAGAGTAAGAAGACAGGACTGATCTGGCACACCCAGGGATCGGGCAAGACCTTCACAATGATCACGGCGGCACGGCAGCTCCTTGAGAACAAAGAGGTCTTCGGAAAGGCGACGGTCATCCTGATGATCGACCGCAACGAACTGGAGGGCCAGCTTTCCGGCTGGGTGGAGCGGATTCTCGGCGAGCTGCAATCCCATGCCATCAGCATTGAAAAGGCCGCCAGCAAGCTTCGCCTGCGGCAGCTCCTGAAGGCGGACTTCCGGGGGCTGATCATTTCCATGATCCACAAATTCGAAGGGATTCCCAAAGACATCTGCACCCGCGACAATGTCATCGTCATGCTCGACGAGGCGCACCGGTCCGTCGGCGGGGATCTGGGCAATTATCTGCTCGCCGCGCTGCCGCAGGCGACCCTGATCGGATTTACGGGGACGCCCATCGACAAAACGGCCTACGGCAAGGGCACGTTCAAGATCTTCGGAAGGGAAGACGAAAAGGGCTATCTTGACAAATATTCCGTCATCGAATCCATCGAAGACGGCACGACGCTTCCCCTTAACTACATGCTGGCCCCCAATGAAATCCGTGTGCCCCGGGAAGAGCTTGAGAAGGAGTTTCTGGATCTTATCGAGGCCGAGGGTGTAAGCGACGTCGAGGAATTGAACAAGATCCTCGACCGGGCGGTAAAGCTCAAGACATTTCTCAAATCGGCGGACCGTGTGGAAAAAGTGGCGGCCTTCATCGACAAGCACTTTCGCGAGAATATCGAACCCCTTGGATACAAGGCCTTTGTGGTCGGCGTGGATCGCGAGGCCTGCGCGCTATACAAAGAGGCCCTCGACAGGCGCCTGCCGCCGGAATATTCGACGGCCATTTATACGGCCGCCCACAATGACAGCGAACGGCATCCCCTGGTCCACAAGTACCAGCGGTCGGACCAAGAGGGAAAACAGGCAAGAAAACTTTTTCCCAAACCCGATACCCTGCCGAAGATCTTCATCGTCACGGACAAGCTGCTGACCGGCTTTGACGCTCCCATTCTGTATTGCCTGTATCTGGACAAGCCGATGCGCGATCATGTCCTGCTCCAGGCAATCGCCCGCGTCAACCGGCCGTATGAGGAAGAGGGAGACATCAAGAAGCCCTGCGGCCTGGTCGTCGATTTCGTGGGCGTCTTCGAAAAACTGGAGAAGGCCCTGGCCTTCGATTCCGACGTCGTCAGCGGTGTGATCAACAATCTGGATGTGTTGCTTGCGCGCTTCGTGGAACTGATGACGGGTCAGGCACGGCCATACCTCGAACTGACCCGCGGCAAGGTTGACGACAAGATGGTCGAACGGGCGATAGACGCCTTCATCGATCAGGACAGGCGGGAGGAATTTTACAAGTTCTTCAAAGAACTGGAAACGCTGTACGAGATACTGTCGCCCTCCCCTGCTCTGCGGGATTACGTTGAAGACTTCGGCCTGCTTTCCATTCTCTACCGGATCGTCCGCAATGCCTTCAGGAAGAAGACGGGGCTCTATGGCGACATCGCCAGGAAGACTGAACGATTGGTCCGGCAGAAGGTGGCGACCTATGGTCTGGAAAGTACAACGCCGGCAGTCAGGATCGACGAGGCGACCCTCAAGGCGATCAAAGACAGCAAGTCATCAACCAATAACAAAGTGATCAATCTTATCAACAGCATCATCAAGACGGCGGAGGAGGAAGGCGGTGAAAATCCCTATCTGAAGCCCATCGGGGAACGGGCTGAGGCCATTCAGGAGGCCTTCGATGACCGGCAGGTCACGGCCCTCGAAGCGTTGAAAAAGGTTGAGGCATTGATCAATGAAATTCTGGAAGCCCGCCGGGAGCAGGAAAAGACGGGGTTCGACATCAACACCTTCACGATTTACTGGCTGCTTAAGAAAGAGAAGGTGAAATGGCCTGAAAGCCTCGCCCCGATTGTGAATAACACCTTTCTCCGCTTCCCGAATTTCAAGGATAACATTGCGGAGCTGCGGCAGCTCAAAGCGGAACTGTACAAGCTGCTGCTCCCTGTCGTCGGCAAGGATTTGATGCTTGGGATCGTTGAAAAACTCTTGAGACTGGACCGAAAATGAGGAGATCTCTCCTCTCTCCATATGGGAGAGGGCTGGGTGAGCGTGAAATGTGAAGTAGAAGTTTTGATGAGCGTGCAGCAGCCTGTGTAGCATCCTCATGGATAAAAAAGGAAATAACGTGTCTGTAAAAGAGCAATTCAAAGCCGATGTCATCCGCTGGGCTGCTATCATAAAAGTAAAGCCGGCACAGATTCGCGTCCAAAACATGATGAATAAGTGGGCCTCCTGCTCAAGCAAAGGCCGGGTCTCTTTCAGCTCCGATCTTCTTCGGGAACCGAAAATCTTTCAAGACTATGTCATCGTCCACGAACTCCTCCACCTCCAGGCGCCCAACCACGGCAAGCTTTTCAAGAGCCTGCTGAACGCGTATCTGCCGGGTTGGGAGGCGATTGTGGCGAAACGGAATGGAGGTGCGGCTAGAAGTCTATGATTATGGAAACTGTAGGGTGGTTATAAGCTAATGGCTAAAGGTGCTGCAATAAGTCCCGCTTCTATTTGGCAAGCTATGAGCTATTTAAAATGGAATTATCATGACAACTTATTACACTAATATTGGTGTTGACAGATGATGCAATTTGCTTTAGAGTTTTACGAAACCCCATCAGGCCAATGCCCGGTGCGTGACTTCCTCGATAATCTAAAGGAGTCGGACCCGGATGACTTCGCTGCGGTCGTGGCGGGATTGGCAAAGCTGCGGAGCCGCCAGTACCACAGACCGCCGCTTTCAAAATCTATAGGCGACGATCTCTTTGAATTACGACACGTCGGTAAGTTGAATACAAGAGTCCTTTTCTTCTTCATGAAAGACCGCAGAATCATCGCCGTTCATGGAATCCGCCATAAAGGGAGAGAAATACCGGCCAGGGATCGCAAAACCGCACTGGAAAGAAAAAATGATTGGCGAAAAAGGCATGACTAACCATGAGAAAAACGAATTTTGATAAGTATCTTGAAGATCAACTTAAAGACAGGGACTTTGCCGCACGTTTCAAAAAAGCTGGGGAGGCCTGGGACATTGCCCTGAAACTGTCTGCATTGAGGAAAGAATCCGGATTATCTCAGAAGGAACTTGCTCAGCGAGTGGGCACCACCCAGCAGCAGATCAGTCGCTTGGAGTCTCCGTCCTATGAGGGGCATTCTTTAAGTATGTTGCGGCGGGTTGCCGAAGTTCTGGGCGCCACGGTTCATATAGAATTAATGCGTGCAAAACAACAAAGCCGTATGGAAGTTGCCGAGAAACGATCCGGTTACACCGCAAGGAAAAACAGGACGCCGTCACGTTCAAAACCGAGGTTCCCCTCTGGGCTGCCATTATGAAAGAAAAACCGACGCAAATTCGAGTTCAACGAATAACGAAAAAGTGGACCTCCTGTTCGGCTAAGGGTCGGGTCACTTTCAGCGCCGACCTGATTCAGGAGCCAGAAATCTTTCAAGGCTATGTTATCGTCCACGAACTCCTTCACCTTCAGGCGCCCAACCACGGCAAGCTCTTAAAGAGCCTGCTCAGCGCCTATCTGCCGGGGTGGGCAACGGACTCGGCGGAACGAAACGGCAATAGAAAGAGAATTTCTAAAACCAAACAACAGTTTATTTAAGAAAGGAGATGCGAAATGCTACTTAGGATGATATCAGAAGCAATAAGCCAACGTAGAACAATTATTTTCGAATACAATAAGCCAGGGAAAGTCAGTGGTAAAAGAATTGGTAATCCCCATGCTGTTTTTGTAATGCGTCTCAAGGATGGCTCAAAATCAACTAAAGTCCACGTTTTTCAAACTGGTGGCGTTAGTGATAGTGGCCAAAATCTCCCCAATTTTCGGATGTTTGATCTTACTTATATAACAAATGTAGTCTTTTCTAATGATTGTCGGGCTTTTGAAATATCATCAAAATACAATCCAAATTGGGAAGGGTATAAGGATGCAATAATAAAAATATAGTTGATTAAACCAAGAGGAAAACATGTCAAAAAAAATAAGAACAACAAACTCGGTGTCACAATCGGATCTTGGACCGAGACCGCGACTAATCAAATTAATTGTGAAGAACTTTAGGTGTATAGGCAGAGAACCGGTCGTTATCGATCTTGATGACATAGTCGTTCTTGTGGGACCCAACAATACAGGTAAGAGCTGTGTGCTCAAAGCTTATGAGCTAATCATGTCGGAGGGTTCAAAGGCAGGACATTTGACACTTGAAGATTTTCCTAACGGCAAAATCGATGCAGATGCTTTGCCGGAAATTGAATTGCATACTATAGTTTATGATAACAGCCCAGGAGCAGAATGGATTGGACAAACAGATACAGGTGAAAAAATTGTAAAAGAGCGTTGGTTTTGGCCACAACAAGGGGCAGCGATACGAAGAGGCTTCAACTTCGTTAATAATCGCTGGGCTTCTGAAAGTGACAAGGAAAAAGTCCCCTGGGGTGCGGCAGGCATTGCAAATTCACGTCGACCGCAACCACACAGAGTTGATGCTTTTGAATCTCCGGAAGATCAAACGAAGGCCATTGTTCAACTCTTGATGGATGCAATCAAAGAGCGCATCAAAACACATCAAGAGGAATCGAAAAAGAATGAACAATCTGATTATGCAAAACTATTGAGAAGTATCGCAGATCTACAGAAAAAAATCATTCAGGAGAGTGAAGAGCAGATTAACATCGTACAGAGCGAACTAAGCACAGCAATCGAGCGCATTTTCTCAGATCACCAAGTACTTTTCGACGCTCGTCCTGAAGACGATGTCGATAAATCTTTGAACTTATTCAAAGCAGACCCACAACTTCTAATGGGTCCGAAAGATGGATATTTTAGTACTATAGATCGGCAGGGAAGCGGAGCAAGACGCACCCTCTTATGGACTGCCATTCGTTTACTGGCAGAATCTGGAAACAAGAGAAAAGACAACGACAACCAAAGACCTCATGTTCTACTTCTCGACGAGCCAGAAATTTGTTTGCACCCAAACGCAATACGAGAAGCTTGTGAACTCTTATACAGCCTACCTGCATCTGCTAGAAATTGGCAAGTAATGGTGACAACGCACTCGCCATGTTTTGTTGACTTTTCTCGTGACCATACAACCATAGTTCGTGTCGAACGCGCGTCAGGAGGCGTTGTTGGTACGACCATATTTCGTCCTGACAATGCACGCTTTACTGATGATGACAAAGAATTGTTGAAGCTGCTTAATATGTGCGATCCGTATGTTGCTGAGTTTTTCTTCGGTGGTCATACTATCATTGTAGAAGGTGATACTGAGTATACCGCATTCAAGTCAGTGGTATCAATGTCACCAGAAATTTTCAAGGATGTTCACATTGTACGAGCCAGAGGAAAAGTTACAATTATATCATTGGCTAAAATTCTAAACCAGTTTGGTACCCCTTATGCCATTCTTCATGACAGTGATCGACCAACTTATATCGCGAGAGATGGTTCTGAACGGGCGAACCCTGCTTGGGCACATAATACTACGATTCTTGAAATATCAGCACAGTCCAAAGCCGCTGTTCGCCTTGTTGCATCAATAGAAAATTTTGAGATTGCATATCTCGGTAAGGAATACAATCAGGAGAAACCCTATAATGCATTGTCTAAGATAAAGTCAGACAATTCAGTTAGGGAGTCAATAAAGCAGTTGCTAATTGCTCTCACGGATTTCAGTAAACCTCTACCAAATAATTCAATTGAATGGAAAACAATAGAAGATCTTAATAAAGTAATAGTTTAGAGGATAGGTGTAGGATTGCATGAAAATGAGTCCGAAAGCAATGAAACTCCGTCATACCTCCGACTGGCACATTGGCCGCACCCTGTATCGTCGCGAACAATATGAAGAGTTCTATGTCTTTCTGAATCAACCGGAGAGGCTTATTGAAACAGATGATTTTGATATAGTCTGTGGTAAGGAGGAACTATGTCCAGAAAGGTTGACATAAAAAGCCTGTTCTACATCACGCACGTCGAGAATGTGCCGTCAATTCTGAAGAACGGCATACTGTCGCACGGGCAGGTCGAAGCCAATAAGATTCCCTTTACACCTATTTATGATGCCGAGATAGTCAGTAATCGGAAAGATAAAACGACTCCAAATGGGAAAAGCCTTTGGGAATATGCCAACGTGTATTTCCAGCCGCGCAACCCGATGATGTATAGGGTCATCCACGAGAAGTCCAAACGGGAACTGGCTGTAATCGGAGTTAAGCCAGGCGTTCTGAAACTGCCGAGAGCGATCGTCTCGGACGGCAATGCCGCCAATAATCCAACACAGTTCTTCAGGCCGAGCGACGGCATCAGAATGATCGAGGCGCAATGGAAGGTAATCCAATCTGAGTGGTGGAACGAGCTTGACGGCTCCAAACGGAAGATCATGGCGGAGTGCCTCGTGCCGGATCGCATTCCTTTGGAATACATACACACGATTTACGTGGCGGACCCAGAAACAAAAAAAAAGATTGAAGACTTGTGCGGAGCAACCTCGGTTTCTATCGTGCCGGAACCTAACATCTTCTTCCAACCCTCGTTTGCCGGCAAAATCGGAAAAAACATCTCGCTGATCGAGGGCGATATGTTCTTCTCGAATATGCAGACTCTTACCGTGAGCGTGAACCTGCAAGGAATCATGGGCAAGGGACTGGCTTCGCGGGCCAAATACCAGTTTCCCGATGTATATGTTCATTACCAGGATGCCTGCCGCTCGAAACGTCTAACGGCCACAAAGCCTTATATTTACAAGCGGGAAGCCTCGCTGGACGACGAGCTGGCCGACCTAATGAAACCGCTCAAGACAACGAATGCCGTCAAATGGTTCATGCTGTTCGCAACCAAGCGAAAGTGGCGGGACAATTCCCGGCTTGACGACATCGAAGGAGGGTTGGGCTGGTTTCGGGACCACTTTAAAGCGGAAGGCGTGCAGTCGGTCGCCCTCCCGGCCTTGGGGTGCGGATTGGGCGGGTTGAATTGGGCCGACGTGGGACCGTTGATGTGCCGCTACCTGCATGGCATCGGCATCGATGTGGCGATTTACCTGCCTCGCGAACGGGCGATAGATCGAAAGTTGCTTTCCGAAGAATACCTGCTGGGAACCGATAAGAAAGATGAGGCTTGAAGGGTTATGAAGCTTCTCCACACCTCCGACTGGCACCTGGGCCGCGCGCTGTATGCACGCAAGCGATATGAGGAATATGAAGCGTTTCTAAACTGGCTTGCGGCGCTCATCGAAGACGAAGAGATCGCTGCCTTGCTTGTGGCGGGGGATGTATTCGACAACAGCACGCCAAGCAACCGTGCGCAGGAAATTTATTATCGGTTTCTGTGCCGCGTGGCGTCCGCTCCCCACCGTCATGTGGTAGTGACGGCAGGCAACCACGATTCGCCGTCTTTTTTGAACGCCCCCCGGGAACTCCTGAAATTTCTGAACATCCATGTGACGGGGTGCGCCTCCGAATCACCCGATGATGAAGCGGTCGAGCTCAAGGGGCCGGACGGCGAGCCCCGGCTGATCGTCTGCGCCGTTCCCTATCTCCGGGACCGGGACATCCGCACCGCCGAGGCCGGGGAGAGCGTCGAGGACAAGGAGCGGAAGATCGTTGAAGGGATCAGGACCCATTACCGGCTGGTGTATGATGCGGCCCGGGAGAAACGGGCGCGGTTGAAAAGGCCCGTGCCCATTGTCGCCATGGGTCATCTGTACACCGAGGGCGGCCGCACCGTGGACGGAGACGGGGTGCGCGAGCTGTATATCGGCTCCCTGCTGCACGTCGGCAAGGACGTGTTTCCCGCAGATATCAACTACCTGGCCCTGGGACATCTCCATATCCCGCAGACGGTGGGCGGCTCCGATTATATCCGCTATTCCGGCTCTCCCCTGCCTATCGGCTTCGGGGAAGCCGCGCAGGAAAAGAGCGTCGTCCTTGTGGAATTTTCCGATGGCGCGCCCCCCTTCGACAGCCTCACGGCAGGCTCCTTCGAAAGGCCCAGGGTTGCCGATATTTCCGTGCCCCGTTTTCAGGAATTGCGAACCCTCAGAGGTGATTGGCCGACCCTTGCCCGCGGCATCGAAGAACTGAAGGGCCGGGGGAGCGGCGCCTGGCTGGAGATCGTCTATGAAGGTGATGAGATTGCCGGCGATTTGTCCGCGCGCCTGGACGAGGCCGTGGCGGGAACGGCCATTGAGATCCTTCGCGTTAAAAACAACCGGATCATGGAGCGCGCCGTCAGGGGGATGGACAGGTCGGAAACGCTGGATGATCTGGATGTGACTGACGTATTCAAACGCTGCCTGGAAGCGCATAACATCCCGGAGGAACAGCGCCCGGCCCTTTTGAGCGCCTACGGGGAAATAATCGTCTCTCTGAACGAAGCGGACGCAAGGGAAGAATAGTGTAGTTTTTCCCCCTCCCCTTAATCCCCTCCCGCCGGGGGAGGGGAAGAAAAATAGGAAAGGTGCGCTCGCACATTCTAAGGACAAGTTTCTTCTACAATCAGATAATGTAACGGGAGAAAGGCATGAAGATCCTCGGCGTTCGTTTCAAGAATCTCAATTCCCTGGTCGGCGAATGGCAGGTAGATTTCACCCATCCGGCCTATGCCTCCGACGGCATCTTTGCCATTACCGGGCCCACGGGGGCGGGGAAAACGACCATCATGGACGCAGTCTGTCTTGCCCTTTACGGCAGCACGCCCCGTCTGAACAAGGTTACGAAAAGCGGCAACGAGATCATGTCCCGCCAGACGGGCGAGTGCTTCGCCGAGGTTACCTTCGAGACCGGAAAGGGGCGCTTTCGCTGCCACTGGAGCCAGCACCGCGCCCGTAAAAGGCCGGACGGGGAGTTGCAGCAGGCCAGGCACGAAATCGCGGATGCCGATTCAGGCCTGGTACTGGAATCCAAGATCAATCAGGTCGGCGAATTCATCGAGCAGGCGACGGGCATGGATTTCGGGCGCTTCACCCGCTCGATGCTTCTGGCCCAGGGAGGATTCGCCGTCTTTCTCCAGGCCTCTCCCAACGAGCGTTCTCCCATCCTCGAACAGATCACCGGCACGGAAATCTACAGCCAAATCTCCGTGCAGGTCCACGAGCGCCGGGCGGCGGAGTTGGAAAAACTGGAGCTGCTTCAGGCGGAACTTAAAGGAATACGGGTATTGGGCGAAGACGAAGAGCAGGAGATGCAGAACAGCCTGAGACAAAAACAGGGGCAGGAAACCGAACTTGCCGGGAAAATGGTGGAAACGGGGAAGGCCCTTGCCTGGATCGAGGGGATGGCTGTCCTGGAGAAGGAACTGGGAGAGATAGAGAAGCGGCGGCAGGAGTTCGAGCTGCGCCGGCTAGTCTTTGAGCCGGAAGTTAGGAAGCTGGAGAGATCGCGCAAGGCCCTCGGTCTGGAAGGCGATTACCGGGCCGTAACGGCTTTGCGGGGCTTGCAGGCAAGTGAGACAAAGGAACTTCACGGCGCCCTGGCCATCCTGCCTGAAAAGGAGAAGGCCGGGGCGGCGGCGCTCAAGGCAAGAACGGCCGCCGAGGCTCTGCTCACAGAGGCGCGAACCAGGCAGATGTCGGAGGGGGAGATCATCAAAAGGGTACGTGCTCTCGATGTCCGCCTGGACGAACAGAGCAAGCAGCTCGCGGAAAAGGACAGGACCATTGGGCAGATCGAAAAGCAGGCGCAGGGCTACAGAGGCCGCATCGAGAGTGCTCAGCAGGAACTGAAAAAAGGCCATGCCACCCTGGAAACGATCCAGGAATACATGACCAGGCATGCCGCTGACGCAGTATTGACGACCCAGCTCAGCGCCATCGAGCGGGGATTTGCGGGACTCCGGGATATTGAGGCAAAATACGCCAAGACATTGGAAGAACTTTCCCAGGCGGCCGGGAAAAAGGAATCCGCTCTTGGCGAGTGCGTCAAAGGCGAGACCGCTCATGAAAAAGCCCGCCTGGAATTCGAGAAAATACAAAACGAAATCAAGAATCTGACGGATGAAATCACGGCGATCCTCCAAGAACGCGACATCGGCCAGTGGCGCGCGGAGATGGAGGTCCTCAAAGATCGCGAGCGTCTTTTGGTTCAGACAGGCGAAACCGTGGAGCGGATCGACCGGATAGCCGCGGTCGTGGCCGGCCTGAAAACGGACGTTGAAAGATTGAATGCCCTTCATGCCGGCCTCCTGGAGGAGAGCAAATCGTCCGGCGATGAAAAAACCCGCCTGGAAAAAGATATCGCCGCCCTGGAAAAGCAGGTTGCGCTTCTCAGCCGCATCCGCGATCTCGATGAGGAAAGAAAGCGTCTTGAGGACGGCCGGCCCTGTCCACTCTGCGGCGCGACCGAGCACCCCTATGCGAAGGGGAATCTGCCCGTTTTGAATGAAGCGGAGGCAGATCTGAAAAAAAGGAAAGAGGAATTCAAGAAGGTTTCTCATCGCCTGAGCGAATTGGAAGCCGGCCGGGTGAAAACGGCGGCGGAAATCCGGCAGGCGGAAAAAGAAACTGGAGAAAAAAGGGCGGCTCTGGAGGCAGACGAAAAGCAATGCGCCGCTGCCCTTTTAAAACTGAAGATAGAGGTTTCTCCGGAGGAACGCTCCGGAAGGATTCGCGAAGAGATCAGCGGCGTGCAGGCAAAAATCGCCGCAACGGCCGGGATAGTCGCCCTCGCCGAAGAGAAGGGCCGGCAGGAAAAGTCGGCGCAGACCGCCCTGGAAAAGATCAGGGTAAAATTTGCCAAGGCCGAGAAAGCCCTGCAGGAGGCCAAACACAGCCTGGAGACCGCCGGGCGGGAACACGAGCGGCTGGGGAGGGATTGCGCCGCCCTGGCGGCGGAGATGGAGAAGAGCCGCGCCGCCGTACTTATGGATGTCGGCCCTTTCGGGATCAGCCGGATTCCCCCGGAGGGTCTCAGCGGCCTCCTGAAGGATCTGAAGGGGCGCCGGGAGGCCTGGCAGGCAAAGGAGGCGGAAAAAGCCGCCCTGGAGAGGAAGATCGATGAACTGAAGGCGGGGATCGAAAAACATCAAGCCCTGCTGGGCAACCTGGAAGAAGACCTGGCGTCAAGACGCCGGGAGCGGGACGGGCTGAAAGGGGAACAGGAGGCCTTGCGGGCCTCCCGCCGGGAACTCTTCGGAGAAAGGAACACCGGCGAAGAAGAGAAGCGGCTCGCGGCGGTCGTGGATCAGGCCGCTGCAAAACTGGAAAGGGCGCGCCAGGATTACGGACGCATTGAAAAAGAAACCGGCGCCCTGCAGGAGAAAATCGCCACCCTGCAGGTGAAAACAATAGGGCGGGCCGCGGAACTGGATCGGGCGGAACAGGATATGCGGTCACGGCTCCAAAGTGCGGGATTCGCGGACGAAACGGACTACCTGTCCTCCCGCCTGACCGAAGACGAGCGGGAACTCCTTGCCGAAAAGGAGAAAAGCCTGCTCAAGGAGAAAACGGAACTTGACGCACGGCAAAAGGACAGGGCCGCTGTCCTTGCCGTCGAACGCGGGAAAAAATTGACGGATCAATCCGCCGCGACGCTGGCGGAAAATATCCGGACCGGCGATGCCGAATTGAAACAACTGAGACTGGATATCGGCGGCATCCTGAAAGTTTTATCCGACAATGAGCAACACAGGAGCAGCCGGCAGGAACGCCTCAAGGTAATCGACGTTCAGAGAAAGGAATGCGCCCGGTGGGATGATCTGCACCAGCTCATCGGCTCGGCGGACGGGAAGAAATTCCGGAACTTCGCCCAGGGACTGACCTTTGAGATGATGACGGCCCATGCCAACCGCCGTCTTCGGGAGATGACGGATCGCTATCTCCTGATTCGCGACGAGGAACAGCCTCTGGAGCTCAATGTCATCGACAATTACCAGGCCGGAGAGATCCGCTCCACCAAGAATCTCTCCGGCGGCGAAAGTTTTATCGTGAGCCTGGCGCTGGCCCTCGGTCTTTCCCAAATGTCCAGCCGAAACGTCCGGGTCGATTCTCTTTTTCTGGATGAAGGATTCGGCACCCTCGACGAAGACGCCCTGGAAACGGCCCTGGAGACACTGGCTGGGCTGCGTCAGGACGGCAAGCTCATCGGCATCATCTCCCACGTCGCGGCCCTCAAAGAGCGCATCGGCGCGCAGATTCAGGTGATACCCGAAACGGGCGGCCGCAGCAGTTTAAGCGGTCCCGGCTGCCGACGGATCTGAACGACCGATCCTGATGGCGAGACTTTGGGAACGGAATTGAAGGCGCTCTTCATTGTGTTTTCCCCCCTCATCTGATATTAACGAACAACACTTGAAGAACCGGATGGAAGGGATTGGGAGCAGGCAATGGTAAGTCGCATCGAGATCGGTTTCAGACAGGGGATCAGGGACGCCCTGGGGGAAAAGATCAAAAGGAGGATAGTCGAACACCTCCGGATACACGTGGATTCCGTCAACACCATCGAGGTCTACACCGTCGAGGGCGATCTTACGCTGGAAGAGTTGGAGGCGGCCGCCCGCGGCCCGCTTTCCGACCCGGTGATCCAGAGCTACGCCATCGACCGGGGGCTCGCCCGCGGCTTCGACTGGCTAATCGAGGTGGGCTATCGCCCCGGCGTCACGGACAACGTGGGGAAGACCGCCGCCGAGGCGATCGGGCTCCTCACCGGGAAGAAGGTCCGGGTCTATACATCGCGGCAGTACGCGATCAGCGGCGTCCGCGACCGCTGCGCCCTCGATGTCCTCACCCTGGCGGACGCCCAGCGGATCGCCTCCGAGCTCCTGGCGAACGAACTCATCCAGCGCTGCGAGATAATCGACGGCAAGGACTGGAATCCGGAGCGGGGGATCAAGCCCTACGTCCCGCGCGTCGCCGGCGAAGACCGGCCGCACACCGAGGAGATCGACCTCGACCTCCCCGACGAGGAACTGCTCAGGATCAGCAGCGGGCGGGTCCTGGCCTTGTCCCTCGAGGAGATGAAGATCCTGCGGGACTACCTCAAGAACGAAGCAATCCTCGCCGAAAGAAGAAAAGTCGGTCTCGGCGCCCGGATGACCGACGCGGAGTTAGAGTGCCTCGCCCAGACCTGGTCGGAGCACTGCAAGCACAAGATCTTCAACGCCCGGATCGCCTACGACGAGGGCGGCGGAAAGGTATCCGAGATCGACTCCCTGTTTAAGACCTGCATCAAGCGCGCGACCGGCGAGATCCGCGCGCGGCTGGGGGAGAACGACTGGTGCCTTTCGGTCTTCGTGGACAACGCCGGGATCATCCGCTTCAACGGGAACTGGAACCTCGTCTTCAAGGTGGAGACCCACAACTCCCCCTCGGCCTTGGACCCCTACGGAGGGGCGCTCACCGGGATCGTCGGCGTGAACCGGGACCCCTTCGGCTGCGGCCGAGGGGCAAAGCTCATCTTCAACACGAACGTCTTTTGCTTCGCGCCGCCCGGCTATGACAAACCCCTGCCGAAGCGGATCCTCCACCCGCGGCGGATCTACGAGGGGGTCCGGGAGGGCGTGGAACACGGGGGCAACAAGAGCGGCATCCCCACGGTAAACGGCTGCCTGGTCTTCGACGAGCGCTATCTCGGCAAACCGCTGGTTTACTGCGGGACGGGCGGGATCATGCCCGCCCGGATCGACGGCGAGCCTACCCATACGAAGGAGATCCTCTCCGGCGATCTGATCGTCATGACCGGCGGCCGGATCGGGAAGGACGGCATCCACGGGGCGACCTTCTCCTCCGAGGAGCTCCACGAGGGCTCCCCCGTCACGGCGGTCCAGATCGGGGACCCGATCACCCAGAAGAAGATGACCGATTTTCTCCTCGTCGCCCGCGACCGGAAGCTCTACCGGACGATCACCGACAACGGCGCGGGCGGCCTGTCTTCCTCCGTGGGCGAGACGGCGCGGCTCTCCGGCGGCTGCGAGCTGGACCTGGCGAAGGCGCCGCTGAAGTACGCGGGACTCAATCCCTGGGAAATCCTCATCTCCGAATCCCAGGAGCGGATGACGCTGGCGGTCGCGCCGGAGCGGAGCGGGGAGTTCCTCGCCCTCGCGAAGAAGATGGACGTGGAAGCGACGGTCCTGGGGCGCTACACCGATTCGGGCTGGTTCCACATCCGCTACGGTGAAAAGACCGTGGCCTACATCGAGATGTCCTTCCTCCACGAGGGGCTTCCCCAGATGAAACTCCGGGCCGCCTGGTCGCCGCCGCGCCACGCCGAGCCGGATTTTCCGGAACCGGCGGACATGGGCGGGGCGCTCAAGGCGATGCTCATGCGCCTGAACATCTGCAGCAAGGAGTCGGTCGTCCGCCAGTACGACCATGAGGTCCAGGGGGGGAGCGTAGTCAAGCCCCTGACGGGCGCCGTCAACGACGGGCCGAGCGACGCCGCCGTCATCAGGCCGCTGCTCGATTCCTTTGAAGGCATCGTGGTGGCCAACGGCATCTGCCCCCGCTACAGCGACATCGACGCCTATCACATGGCGGCCTGCGCCATCGACGAGGCTATCCGCAACGCGATCGCCGTCGGCGCACCGCTCGATAGGATCGCCGGGCTGGACAACTTCTGCTGGTGCGACCCGGTCCGCTCCGAAAAAAATCCCGACGGCGAGTACAAGCTCGCCCAGCTCGTCCGGGCGAATATGGCCCTCTATGACGTCACGACCGCCTACGGCGTCCCCTGCATCTCCGGAAAGGACAGCATGAAGAACGACTACCAGATCGGCGCGGTCCGGATCTCGATCCCGCCGACACTACTGTTCTCCGCGCTGGGGAAGATGGAGGACGTCCGGAAGGCCGTGACGATGGACGTCAAAAAGGCGGGGGATCTCGTTTACGTCCTGGGGACGACTTACCGCGAGCTGGGCGGCTCCGAGTGGTTCGCCCATAACGGCGCGGTCGGGAACCAAGTCCCGCAGGTGCGGGCAAAAACCGCCCGGCCGCTCTACGAGGCCCTCCACCGGGCGATCCGGGCCGGGCTTATCGCCTCCTGCCACGACTGCTCCGACGGCGGCCTGGGGGTCGCCCTGGCGGAGACGGCCTTTGCCGGCGGCCTGGGCCTGCACATTGACCTCGCGGCCGTCCCGGCGGAGGGGATCGCCCGGAACGACGAGCTGCTCTTCTCGGAATCGCAGAGCCGCTTTGTCGCGACCGTCTCCCCGGAGGCGCGGGAGGACTTCGAGGAGGTCATGGCGGGCTGCGCCTTCGCCCGGATCGGCGAGGTCGCCGCGGAGGGAGTCCTCATGGTCGACGGCCTCAAAGGAGAACGGATCATCGAGGCGGACCTGTCCGTCCTGAAGGCCGCCTGGCAAAAACCGCTGGCCTTTTAGTATAGATGCAACACTCACGACGGTGACCCGTCACAAAGGACGATGAAAATTCCCCCTCTCTCCTCCCTCCCCCTCGAGGGGGGAGGGTCAGGGTGGGGTTGAAAGGCATTCTCAGGCGAAAAGGATGGAAGCGATGCCTCAGTCGATAAGAGCGATCGTCATCACGGGAAACGGGACAAACTGCGAGATGGAGATGGCCCACGCCTGCCGGCTCGCCGGCTTCGAGGCGGTGGATATCGTCCACATCAGCGAATTGCTTTACGGCGAAAGGCGTCTGGACGACTACCAGTTCCTGAACCTGCCCGGCGGTTTTCTAGACGGCGACGACCTTGGGTCGGCCAAGGCGGGTGCGAACCGGATCCTCCACGCCGCGGTGGGGGAAAACCGGGAGCGGCTTTTCGACCAGTTTCTGAAATTCATCACGGACGGCAAACTGATCCTGGGGGTCTGCAACGGCTTCCAGCTCCTGGTCAAGTTGGGGATGCTCCCCGGCTTCGACGGGCTATACGACCGCCAGACGGTCACCCTGACATTCAACGACTCGGGGCGCTTCGAGGACCGCTGGGTCCGCCTCCGCTGCGATCCCGCCTCGCCCTGCATCTTCACGAAGGGTCTGGCGAGCATCTACCTCCCCGTCCGTCACGGCGAGGGAAAATTCGTGCCGCAGGACGAAACGACACTGGCGCGGCTTAATCGTGAGCGCCTGATCGCCGTCCGGTACGGCGACGGCGCGGGCGGGGAGGCTACGATGGACTATCCGGCCAACCCCAACGGCTCGGTAGACGCCGTTGCGGGGATCTGCGACGCCTCGGGGCGGATCTTCGGCCTGATGCCCCACCCGGAGGCCTACCTCCACCGGACGAACCACCCCCGCTGGACCAGGGAGAAACTCCCCGAGGAAGGGGCGGGTCTCGCCCTCTTCCGCAACGCCGCCGCCTTTCTCAGGTCCGCCGGGTTGTAGATCGCCCTGCGGGTGAAGCGAGGCTGAGATCGGGTTAATTACTGGGGGCTTGCCCCGGCCTGTCCACGGCGATGACGCCAGTGCGGGAGAGATCGTCCATCCCCAGCTCCTCCAGGCGGATCATGGTCTCCTCGAGCTCCTCCTTGTCCCCTGTGAATTCCAGGATGACGGCGCCTGCCTCCTCATGGACCCACTTGCCGCCGCGGGCGTCCAGGAGTTCCCGGATCTCCGCCTCCCGCCCGCCGGTTAGGGGGACGCGGGCCAGGATCATCTCCCTGCGGATCGCCTGGGGGCGGCGGAGCCGCCGCGCCTCCAGGACATCGACCAGCCGGTTGAGCTGCTTGATGACCCTGGTAATGGTCTCCGGCGTGGTCAGGGTGGTGATGATGATCCTGGTGAGCGCCGGGTTCCGGGTGACGTTCGCCGAAATGCTTTCAATATTGTAGCCGCGGGCGCTGAAGGTGGCGGCGATGCGGGCCAGGACGTCGGGCCGGTTGTTGACGAGAATCGATATCGCCCGTTCTTTGTACTGCGGTGTCATAAACTCTCCTCTTATTTCGAAAACTCTGAAAATCATACTCCCTCCGCGCGCTGTACATTTTTCGTTCCGAAAAATCTACAATGCGCGCTTCCGGGACATGATTTCCAGATTGACCAAGTGTTATGCGACCTTGCGGGCGGCGCCGAAGGCCATCTCCGTCAGCGGCGTCCCCGGCTTTACCATCGGGAAGACGTTCTCTTCCGGCTCGACGTGGAAGTCCATCACCGCCGGCCCCGGCGTCTCCAGCCCTTCCCTGAGAACCCGCTCGACCTCCGCGGGCTTCGTCGCCCGCAGTCCCTTGATCCCGTAGGCCTCGGCCAGCCTGACGAAGTCGGGCGCCCCGTTCATGTCGGCCTGGGAGTAGCGGCGTCCGTAGAAGAGCTCCTGCCACTGGCGGATCATGCCGAGGTAGAGGTTGTTGAGGATCACGACCTTGACGGGCAGGCCGTAATGGGCGATGGTGCCCAGCTCCTGGATGTTCATCTGGATGCTGCCGTCTCCCGCCACATCCACCACGGTCCGCTCCGGGCAGGCCACCTGGGCGCCGATGGCGGCGGGAAGGCCGAATCCCATCGTCCCCAGCCCTCCCGAGGTGAGGAGGGCGTTGGGCTCGTCGAAACGGTAGAACTGGGCCGCCCACATCTGGTTCTGCCCCACCTCGGTGGCGACGATCGCCCGGCCCTGTGTAAGTTGATGGAGCTTTTCAACGACGTACTGGGGTTTGATCTTCCGGCTGCGGCAGTAGCCCAGGGGCATCTCCGCTTTCCATTGCCGGATCAGGCCCTGCCAGGCCTGGATCCGCGGCTTGGCCGGGCTTGGCCCCTTTTCGTCGATGAGACGGCCGAGGGCCGCCAGGACCGGGGCGCAGTCGCCGACATAGGAGAGATCCGCCCGGACGATCTTGTCGATGGAGACGGGATCGATATCGATATGGATGATCTTTGCGTTGGGGGCGAAGGCCGAGACCTTGGAGGTGACCCGATCGTCGAACCGGACGCCGACCGCCATCAGGAGATCGCATCCGCTGACGGCCATGTTGGCGGGGTACGAACCGTGCATCCCCACCATTCCGGCCCAGAGCGGATCGCTCGCGGGAAAGGCCCCCAGCCCCATCAGTGTCGAGACGACCGGGATCCGCAGGGCGCGGGCGACGGTCCGGAGATGGTCGGCGGCCCTGCCGAGAATCACCCCTCCCCCGACGATGAGGAGCGGCCTTTGCGCCGCAAGCAGCATCTGCAGGGCCTCCCCGCAGAACGCCTCCGGATCGGGGGCGCTCCCCTCTTCCCGAAAAACCGCGGGAGCGGCGGGCGCCGTTTCCGTTACCGACTGGATGACGTCCTTGGGGAGATCGACGAGGACCGGCCCCGGCCGTCCCGAACGGGCGATACGGAAGGCCTCCCGGATCGTGCCGTAGAGCTCCCCGACGCCCCTGATCAGGAAGTTGTGTTTCGTGCAGGTCCGGGTGATGCCGGTGATGTCCACCTCCTGGAAGCTGTCGTTGCCGATCATCGCCGTCGGAACCTGCCCGGTGAAAACGACCACGGGGATGGAGTCCATGTAGGCGTTGGCGATCCCGGTGACCGTGTTGGTGGCGCCGGGACCCGACGTGACCAGGCACACCCCCACCCGGCCGGAGGCCCTGGCGTAGCCGTCGGCGGCGTGAATCGCCCCCTGTTCGTGCCGGACCAGGATGTGCCGGACATCCTGGCGGCAGAGCTCGTCATAGATGTCCATGACGCAGCCCCCCGGATAACCGAAGAGGGTGTCGACTTTTTCTTCCTTGAGCGCCGAGAAGAGGACCTGTGAGCCGGTCAATGGCATGGCTTTTCTCCTTCCGTTGTTTTTCCCTGTTGACGCGCCCTGCCGGACGCGCCAACAAAAAAACCGTTGCCGGGGCCGGCAACGGTTTTTTTGTTCAATCATTTTAAAGATTAGACCATCACCCAGCCCCTATGCAGGAGGGAATAATAATCCCGCCGATTATTACGATCCGTACGAGGCCGGTTGTGATCTTCATCTTTTCCATGGCTTTTCTTCCAAATAAATGTGGCTTTCCAATAGCAAGCCGCTTTCTTCTTGTCAAGCGGATTTTTCAGGCGACTTTCTCATATAGCCGATCAATATCGCGTTGAATGGCGATCGTCTGCTGCAGGGCCGTGACTACGCGGCAGTACTGTTTGATCTCGTCGGGGGTCAGTTCCCTGCCCTTGCGGTCCTTCAGCCATTTTTCGCAGACCTGGTAGCCGCCGATCCGGCAGGCCCACGCCTCCGGCGGCACCCCCTCGATATATTGATTCTTCCCCAGATAGATCCGGTTTTCATCCTCGAGGTAGCAGATTTTCTCGATGGGCCCTGCTTCGCCCTGAAAGCGGGCCGTTGGCGTGTCCAGTTCCGCCGACCGGAGGAGGTGAAGATCGGCGAGCCTCTTGCCCAGGGCGCTCAGTTTCCCGAAGACATCACGCTTGTCGGCAAAGGGGATGCGGGGGAAATCCATCTTCAGGAAGGCGACGTAACGTTTGCGGTAGGTCTCGGCATAGAGGACGGCATAGATGTAATGGAAGATCGCCTCCGGCGCAGGCGCGGCGCCATATCTTTTTGCCAGCAACTCCAAAATCGCCGGGGCGATATTGGGGACGCGGCCGTAACCGGCTCCCGGTTCAAAGAGCATCATGGCGCTCGCCAGGGCGGAACCCTTCTTCTGCAATGTTTGGCCGTCATAGAGATAGAGGGGAAAGAGATAATTGATATCAAACGCACCGACGGATTTATGCCCAATAATGCAATTCGTGGCGAATGCACCCGGCTGTTCCTTAAACTGCCTTTGCGTGATCAACCCCAGATTCTCCCGCAGCATGTGGCGCATGACCTCGAAGCGGGGACGGCAATGGAAGCCGGCCGGCTTGCCCGTGTAATAGGTATAGCGAATATCGAAAGGCCGGTAGAGGATGGGAACGATGCGCTCCCGCTGCGGACCGCTCTCCAAAAGATCTTTCTGGGCCAGAGCCACTTTCCAGTCTTGCGCATCCTTTCCCAAATCATAGGCCTGCCTGGCCAGCTCCACGTCGAGGTGCGCAAAGCGGCTCACGGTATTCCACGCCGCCTCGGGGGTCCAGTGGATGGTCAGACGATCCCGCGCCGTGACGATCCCCACGCTGTTCACGGGAAAGATTTCCGTTATTTTAGGAAATCCTTCGTAGCGCCGCTGGAGGCGTTCATCCCGGGGAATGAAGAAATAGAAGGACGGGGCCGGTGTGATCTCTTTCCAATCCGTGGTTTTGATATCATTTTTGGATAGCCAGTCGTATTTCTCCTCCCGGAGCCCCCAGAGATCGGCGTGACAGATGCGGCCGGGGTTTTTCTTCTTCCCCTTCCTTTTGATCATCAGGGCGATGGCCACGCCCTGCCGGATGTCGAAGACGTTCTCGTCCTTCGACCCGTCCGGGCAGGTCTCCTTTTTCAGGCTGTTGCCGTGGAGGTCCAGAAGATAGATCTCGTCGAAACTCTCCATCAGCGATCGTCTCATCCCCCGGAAGGTGGGGTTGTCCAGGTAGCTGTGGTTGGTGATGAAGCCCAGCACCCCCTCCCCCGCCCGGTCAATCTTCCACTGGGCGAAACGGATGAACTTGACGTAGTCGTCCTGCAGCCACTTCGGATTCTTTTCGCCGAGCGGCGCGCCGTCCACCTTACGGTAATTTTTTATCTCTTCCAGAATCCACTTGCCCCGGTTGGCGGAGTGCCCAGAATAGGGCGGATTACCCAGAATGGCGAGGATGGGCTGTTCTTTCTTCACCCATCCGGCGAGCCGCGATTCGTCCGACAGGGACGTCAGTCCCGGCAATCTGAACTGTTCCAGTTCCTCCATATCGAGTGTGTTGGTCAGGTAGAGCGGGAAGCGGTCGTCATCGCGGAGGCGGTAGCCCATCTCCTCCAAGAGGAAGGACATCTTCAGATGGCCCACGGCATAGGGGGCCATCATGAGCTCGAAGGCGAAAAACCGCTTCAGGATATGCTCCCGGATGAAGGCGGACTTGCCGGCCTGGCCGTATTTCGTGCTGAATTCGAGAACCGCCAGGCGGGCCGCCTCGGCCAGGAAGGTCAGGGTGCCTGCCGCCGGATCGAGGACGGTGACTGCTTCTCCGGCAAAGCCGTCCTTCCTGCCGAAGGTCTCCTTCAGGATGAGGTGGACGGAGCGGACAATATAGGAAACCACGGCCTCGGGGGTATAAAAGACGCCCCGTCTCTCACGCGTATCCGGATCATAGACGGCCAGAAATGTTTCGTAGAAATGAACAATGGGGTCCCGTCCCTTCCCCTCATGGTAATATTCATGGAGGATGGCGTTAACATCCGCCGCTGCCAGCACTTCGGCAATATCGTCGATCATCCATTCGAGGGGTTTGGAAAGATCGCCCAGGGAGATGAAGCGGAAGACGTCCCGCAGGATGCCGATGGTGGGCGGGATGCGGTCATAGGCCAGTTTCCGGTTGAAACCGTTTTCCGAACGCATCCGGGCGGCGAAGAGGCCGTAGGTCAGCGTCTGGGAGTAGAGATCGGCGAAGTCCTCCTGGCTGAGGCCGTTGATGAGGAACTTGCCGAAGGCCTGATAAAAATCGAGGAGATAACCCTGACCGGCCGCTTCTTCCCGACGCAGCTCTTCGGCGATGACGGCGTCCTTGAGAAAACGGGTCCGCCGGGCCAGTTCCACGGCGAGGCTCCGGGCGTCATAGACCTTCGGGACGGAAAAGGAAAAGAACTTTTCCAGCAGATTGAGAAATTCCGTTTCCTGTTCTACCGGCGGCGCAGTCCTGAGACGCCGGGCGACAAAGGGCCGTCCGATTCGGGCGCAATCGGCAAGGATGCCGTTGCGGTAAAGCCGGAATTCATAAAAGTTGGTGAGAATCAGGTTGGGAAACGTGGCGAGGTAGCGCTGCAATTGTTCCGTGGCTTCGATCTGCTCCAGATGTTCCAAGGAGGGGTCCTTCGCCTCGATGTAGCCGATGATGTGTTGTCTCCCGTCCCAGATGCGGAAATCGGGACTCCCCGCTTCCGTCTTCTTCGGCAATGGTGTTACGTGGGCGTGTTTGATCCCCGCGGCAGCGGCGTAATCCCCAAGGAGGCTCTCCAATGTGGAATAGTAGCTCTCCTCCCGCGCATCGCCGTGCAGCGACATATCCAGGAGGTTTTTCAGATAATCCTTCAGCATGTTATTCCCGACGACGCTGCTGAAAAGGGTCATATTTCCCTGCCTTTCGCGTACTGCAATGCAGCGTTAACCATTTCCTGCGTCAACTCCGGATATGCCTGCAATACCTTGTCCGGCGTATAACCGCCCGCTATCACGCCCAGAATATTCTTCACCATGATCCGCGTGCCGCGAATCACCGGTTTCCCCATACATATTTCAGGATCTTCCGCAATCCATTCACCCATGATCCACCTCTCGACATCCACCCGCGCCTCCAGTCCGGCGGGCGGAATGTTTAACCGTGTGACCGTCTTATGACGGTAATCGACAACCCCTTCTCCGGCTTCTTTCAAATTCTGTTTTCTTTTTGGCATGGAATAAATCCCTCACCGATTTCTCTCGCAAATATTGCGATATCCTTGGCAATTGCTTATGTCGATGCCGTCGACATGTCCGGAGAACGTGTCGATTAAATGGAAATATATCGACACATCATTATTTTGTGCCGCTGTTTCTACATATTTATTCTGACAGCAACTTATACAATTTCACGTTCAAATAAAGCGTTTCCCTGCCAATCTTGTGAGGTTTAAGAATACCGATTTTTCCCAATTCCTTTAAATAGTCCGCTGCGGTCTGTCGTTTTGCTATCCCTGTGTCAACAAGAAATTGACCTTTCGTATAGGGTTGACGGAAAATGATCTCTATCAGCTCTTTGGAGTAAACCCGGGCAGGCAATTTTTTTCTCGTTGTTTCCATTGTTTCAGCCATTAAATTTCGAATTGCCAGAATACGCTCCCGGGTAAAGACGGCAGTGTCTTCAACTGCCTCCAGCATGAAAAGGATCCATGGCTCCCACAAACCACTTTCTGTTACCTGACGCAGAAGACGATAATAGTCGTCCTTCCGTTCAATAATTGCCTTGCTGAGATATAGTACGGGGAGGGTCAGCAGTCCTTTCATGACAAGAAAAAGGATATTGATGATTCGCCCGGATCGCCCGTTGCCGTCAGAGAAAGGGTGAATCGCTTCGAATTGGTAATGGATTAAAGCCATCTCGATCAAAGGATCCATATCGTTCCGGCCATGGATGAAATCTTCCAGGTTCTTCAGCTTGTCCCGAATGACGCTTTCTCCCTCGGGAGGGGTATAGATGATCTTTCCGGTTGCGGCATTGACAACGGCGGTACCGGGCAGTCTGCGGATGCCGCCGGAATGTTCCTTGATTGTTTGGACAATATCTATGAACAAGTTAGTGGCAAGGACCGGCCTATCTCTCAAGATGCTGTATCCCTTCCACAGGGCTTCCCGATAGCGCAGAACCTCTTTCGTAGCTGCATCCGTTTTTTTGGTTGTTGCCGCAAAAGCCTGGAACAAAGCGTCGCTGGTAGTTATTATATTCTCGATTTCAGAACTGGCTTTGGCTTCCTGCAAGATAAGGGAATCTACCAACATTGCCTGATTAGGAATCGTTGCGCCAAGGCCTTTCAATTCCGCTAACGCACTTCTGGCCGTGATTGTTTTTTTGAGAATTGCCTTAGTCTCAACGTCCATTCGGGGTGGCAGTGGCGGCAAATCATTATAGGGAGTCTTTGGATCAAATGTCATAGCCTGCGCCCTCCCATTACAATCCTTCACGATTTCCTGCCGATTACTGTCCATTAGTATGCACGATCAGGAATCATGCTCATGCTATTGCAAATTTAATGCATGAATTGGTTGGACAATACCACTGCCTCTTCGTTTCGGCATTTCGCCGTATGTCGCGCCGTCCAACAGTCTGCCTGACTTCTTCTTGTTGACGCCGCCCCATTGTTTAAAGAAGAAGGGAACTTTCGCGTCGTGGCATTGCTGCCGGATGTCGATCACCCAGTTTTTATTCATGGGCCGGGCGCCGGGGCCGCTTTCCCCGCCGACGATTACCCAGTCGATCTCCTTAAGATTCATTTTGGGCATCGGGCTTAACAGCGGTTCCAGGGAAAGAAAGCGGACGGCCGCAGGAACGTTGCGAAGATATTCAAGACGGTAAAGGTAGGCAGCGCTCTCCACTGTCACCCCCATCCAGATGTTTTCCGCCCATGTCAACGACGGCGCAAGGTCGGCAAGACGTTCCGCCCGCTTGGTCAGGATCTGGAACCGGTGCCAATACGCATTCTTCATGACATCGAAGACTTGTTGAATGAAGGAGAGAGAAACATCGTTGTGAAAGAGATCCCCCATGGAATTGACAAAAATCATGTGGGGATTCTTCCATTTCAGGGGAATGCCCAAGGCATGGGGATGCAAGGTTACCTGAAATCCATTGACGTAGTTTCTCTGCCCCATCGCTTTGAGCCGGAGGGCCATCCGTTCGGCATAGCAATGGGCGCATCCCTCGCTGATCTTGGTGCACCCGGTGACCGGGTTCCAGGTCGATTCAGTCCATTCAATCGCTGAATTTGCAGACATCTTCACACTTTCCTGTTTTGCATGTTTACGATAACGCTCGCCCATGCGTCGAAGTACTTGGCGACAATCGTCGCTTTCACAAGTGATTGCTCGGTCTGTTCATCGAAGAAGCTGTTGGCTGTCATGGATGAACCTCATTTTGTAAGCGATGTCACTGTCGCAACACGGAAATCATTCCTTCCATTGGAACGTGCGGATCAGGTCTTTGAAATAGCTCCATCTCTTCGTCAGGTGTTGATATCGTCCGGCGCTGACGCCCGGCGAGATGTCCAGGCGGTCGGCCATGCGGATAATCTCGGCGCGCGAACGGCAGGCGCAAATTTCCTCATCGTAGCGCGAAGGGATTAAATATTCGGCGGCAAAGCTATTGGCCCGCTTCTCGCGCGGGTCTTCGCTGCTCCCGTCGTTGATAAGCAGGTCTTTTCTGCCGTCATGGAGCACGTGACCTGCCTCGTGGAAGAATGAAAACCAGAACCTGTCTTCGCTTTTCCCGCGGAGGCAGAGGAGAATCATGGCCTTTTGGGACGACAGCCATTTGGTGGCGCCGTTCCAGGGCGCCTTCTTCATCTCGGGAACGAGAGAGAGCGCTACGCCGGCCTCCGCGCAGAGTTTCTTCATTTCCGGTTTAAAAATTTCAGGCTCAGCGCGGGTCAGTCGACGGATCGTTTGGAGAACCTGCCGAAAGCGATTCCGGTCGTATGGCTTGCATTCCGTTTCCCGGGCCTGCAATTCCCCCTGCCGGATCCAGGCGGATGCCGGCCCCGGTTGCGACTCGAAACAAGGAGAACGGCGCGCGGCCACGGCAGACGCATCCCATAGTTCATGCCATGCCTTAACGCTGCCGACGCCATAGAAAGCAAGGGTTTCCCGGAGCAATTCGGTTTTCCCCTGTCCTGGTTTAAGGTACCCGCGCTCCGTGAGTTCCTTGACGGGGATGCTTTCCAGCCAGTCCCATTCGGGCTGCAATCTCTCCAACTCCGCAAGCCTCGCCAACTGCTCCTGGTATTGGAGCTCCAGGTTGTTCCAATACCGGGCGGGAACGCCGGTCACCAATTCGAGGCGGTTGGCGGTTTCGTAAGAGATCGGCTGCTCGCCCTTGAAGATTCTGCTCAGCGTCTGCGCCGTCAGACCGGTCCGCATCGCCATCTCTTTCTGGGACATGCCGAGGGAGGTCATGACCTCCTGGAGCGTTCTGCCGGGAGGCGCCGCGTAATCGGGGGCAAATCCGTATTTTTTCTTATGCTTCATTCTATGCACTCAATGTGTGTCGGTTATTTCAATGATTTCGATCTCCGTGACCTGTCTTCTGTCAATCCCGCCATCCTCCCGCAGGGGAGGCGGATCGTTGATCGGAACGAACAGCAGTCGCAAAGGCTGTTCAAGATCGACCGAAAACTGACCGGCCCTGCTTCCGGTCAACTCATGACAACGCGCGGGAGGAAGATGGGACATATCGGACAATACATCGGCCGCTCGCAACTCCATCAGCCGTTGCTGGAGCTTCTCGGAAAATTTTACGCCATACAACTTCCGCATTTCCTTGGACTCGGAGCAGATTCTTTGCAGTTTCTTTGTGCGGAAGTATATCTCCATAGCGTCATCTTGTCAAATAATAATTAACATGATGTGTTAATATTTTTTACCATGCTACGATCGTATCCCCCATGGAAAACAAAAAGCGGTCCCTGGGGCTGATGTGCTTAGATCACATTTATGACGCCATCTCCGGCCTCACAGCTTTCCCAGGATTTACCCGCTTGGTCCTTTTGTAAATCATATCCATATATTGTCAAGCATTTTCTGGCGATTTTTCTTGCAGCTGTATTCTTGCATCCCTCGCGGATCCCGACAATTCATTTATTCGATAGGCTTGTTAAAAAGCGGCCGGCAGAAACGTGACCGCTTTGATGAAGATCAGGAAACGGTTGCGGGCAATATAGAGGTTATTCACCGCACCGGCGCCTTTCCATTGATTCAGAAAAACTGACCGCACATTTCATTTTCACTGATTCGCCGATTTTCGGCATCTTTGAAGAAAAGTGTTGATAAAAGTTCTCTTCGCAATTAATCTGCGGGCAGGTTTAACGCGCCACTTCAAACAAACGGCGCAGGCCACGACAAAAAGAAAAGGAGAAGCATTATGTCAGAACTAAAGAAATTCGATCTGTTGGAACTCCCCTGGACCGACGTCGCCGCCTACCTCAAGGCAGGCAACGACACGATCATGATCCCCGTCGGCAGTCTCGAGAAGCACGGCCATCACGTGCCCCTGGGGGTCGATTCCTACACCACGATGGGAAGCGTCGAGTACGCCGCGAAGAAGGCCAGGGTGCTCTATTCGCCGCTGCTCCCCTTCGGCGTCTCACCCCACCACATGGGCGAACCGGGCTGGGGCACGGGCACCATCTCGCTGCCCACGGAGATTTACCGCCAGGTCCTGTACTCCATCGGCCGCAGCCTGATCTTCTCGGGATTCAACAAGCTGGTCTTCGTCTCCCACCACGGCACCAACATGGGCGCCCAGGGCGACGCGCTGCGCACGCTCAGGGCCGAGACAGGCTGCTTCTGCGCCTATTACAAGACCCCGACCGAGCGCGACTGCGCCGTCGTCGCCGACCTGATGACCGGTCCCGCGGAGGAGACCCCCGGCTGGCACGCGGGCGAGCTCGAGACCTCCACCACGATGGCCTACATGAAGGACAGGGGGATCTACGAGGGCTCGGTCTTCATGGAGCGCGCCAAGCAGGACCGCGCCCACGCCCCCCGGTGGATGGGACCTGCCTTCAGCAAGTCGGACGGCACCAACACCGTCAAGTTCCAGGGCTCCGAGAACATCTTCGTCCCGATGCTCCACCACGAGTATTCCGACACCGCCACCATCGGCAACCCGTTGCGCGCCAGCGTCGAGCAGGGGCACGCGGTCTTCGAGCGGATAGGCAACCACCTGGCCGCCTTCCTGGAGGAGGTGAAGAAGTTCGACTTCAAGGTGCCGGACGAAAAGCGGGACTGGCCGGGCCGTTTCTGGCGAGGGTAACAGGGAGAAGGGGCGGACATGGCCCGGAAGGTAAACATCGCTATCCTGGCGACACTGGACACGAAGGGCGCGGAGGTCGCCTTTATAAAGGCCCTCCTTGAAACGCTGGGCTGCGACGCGACGGTGGTCGATATCGGCGCCGTCGGCCCGCCCGGCGTCGAGCCGGATATAACCAACGAAGAGGTGGCAAGCCGCGGCGGCTGGAGGCTTGCGGACCTGGTACATACCGGCCGGCGGGATCTGGTCATGAAGGCGATGGGGAAAGGGGCCGGAAAGGTCCTCTCCCTGCTCTTTGCCGAAGACGCCATCGACGGAGCAATCGGCCTGGGAGGCAACCAGGGGACTGCCGTCTCCGCGGCGGCTATGCGGGTTTTGCCTTGCGGGTTCCCCAAGTTGATCGTCTCCACGGTCGCCTCCGGCGACATCCGCCCCTACGTGGGCGACCGGGACATCGGGATGGTCTTCTCGGTGGGCGATTTCCTGGGCGGCCCCAATCCGGTGAGCCGTTCCGTCCTGGCCAATGCCGTCGCGGCGGTGGTCGGAATGGCGCGGTACGGGAAACGAATTGCCTTCAAGCCGGGGGAAAAGCTGATCGCCGTGACCGCCCTGGGAAACACCGAGCCGGCCGCAAGCCGCGCGGTCGCCGCCTTCAAGGGGCGGGACTTTCATGCCGTCGCCTTCCACGCCTCGGGGGCGGGCGGCTCGGCGATGGAAGACCTGATCGGAGAGGGCCTGATTCACGGCGTCCTCGATCTGACAACCCATGAACTGGCCGAGGAGGTCGCGGGCGCGGGCGTTTACCGGCCCGTCAATCCCGGCCGGCTGACGGCGGCGGGGAAAAGAGGCATTCCCCAGGTCGTCTCCACGGGCGGCCTGGAATACCTCTGTTTCGGTCCCCGCGAATCGATCCCGCCGCGGTTTCGGAAAAGAAGGACCTACATGCACAACACCTTCAACGCCAACGTGAAGGCCTCCCGCAGGGAAATGGCCGCGGTAGGCCGGGAGATGGCCGAACGCCTCAACGCCGCCCGAGGCCCTACGGCGGTCCTGATCCCGCTGAAAGGATGGTCCATCTACGGCGCCCCCGGCGGGCCGCTGCACGACGCCGGGGGGAATCGGGCGCTGCTTGCGGCCCTCAAGGAAAATCTCCGCGGGGACATCGCCCTCAAGGAGATCGACGCCCACATCAACGACGATCTCTTCATCGACGCCTGCGTCGAGCAATTGACAACCTACATGGAAGTAGAGAAGATACGCTTATAAGAAGGAGCCGAATCGATCATGAACACGGAAATGGGAATCATCCGACTGCGCAAGGAGCTCGCCGAATATTCCCGGCGCTCGTTCAACCGGGGGCTCGTCAGCGGCACAGGGGGAAACATCAGCGTCCGCGTCCCAGGCACGGACACGGTCCTGATCACGCCGACCGGCATCTCCCTGGGCGACATCGAACCGGAGATCAATCTGCTCATGAAGATCGACGGCGCTATCGTCGAAAACCCCTGCGGCCTGAAGCCCTCCAAGGAGACGGCCTTTCATCTGGCCGTTTACCAACTCCGGCCCGAGGCGGGGGCGGTCGCCCATCTCCATCCGCCCTACGCGACGGCCTACTCCAATTGCGTGGAGCGGCTCCCCATGGTCACGGTCTCGGCCCAGGCTGTCCTGAAAGAGGTGCCCCGGATCGAGCGCGCGCTGTCGGGCTCGACGGAGCTGTACGAATACGTCAAGGCGGGACTCACCAAATACCCCTCGGCGAGGGTGTTGCTGATGGAGGAGCACGGGATCCTGGCGGTGGCCCCGGACCTGAAGACCTCCTATTATCTTAGCGATCTGACGGAGGACACGGCAAAAATCGCCTTCATCGCGGGCCGGATCAAATGAGACGGAGAGGGCATTAAACGATAGCTATGCAATAAAACGTTTAGGAGGAAACCATGCCATCAAAAGCGCCAGCGAAGGAGTTCACTATTCCCAAGACCATGAAGGCCTGGGTCCTCGGCGGCCCGGAGGAGCTGCGGCTCGTGGAAAAGCCCGTTCCGGAGCCGGGGCCGGCGGAGGTGCTGCTGCATGTCGATGCGGTCGCCATCTGCGGCACCGACGTGGAGATCCTCACCAAGGGGCTGCCCGCCTGGATCGAGGGAGGGCTTCCCTTCAACAAGAACTTCACGCCCGGCCACGAATACATGGGGACCGTGGCCAAGCTCGGCGCGGGGGTGGACGAATACGCAATCGGGGACCGCGTGGCGGTCGAGGTGCACGCGGGTTGCGGGCGCTGCGAACGCTGCCGGATGGGGATGTACACCTCCTGCCTCAACTACGGCCTCAACTACGGCGATTTCAACAAGGGGCACCGGGCGAACGGTTTCACCACGGACGGCGGCTTTGCGGAGTATGCCGTCAATCACGTCAACACGCTGATCCCCGTCCCCGACGAGATGAGCGACGCGGAGGCGACGCTCATCGTCACCGCCGGCACGGCCACCTACGGCCTCGACGTTTTAGGCGGCCTCATCGCGGGGGAGAGCCTCGTCGTCACGGGGCCGGGGCCGATCGGCCTGATGAGCGTAGCCGTGGGAAAGGCTCTCGGCGCGCAGCCTCTGATCCTCACCGGAACCCGCGACGCAAGGCTGGCGATCGGAACCAAACTGGGCGCGGATTACGTCGTCAACGTCCGCAGGGAAAACCCGGTGGAGGCGGTGAAGCGCATCACCGGCGGCAAGGGGGTCCACTACGTGATGGAGTGCTCCGGCGCGCCCAACGCGCTCAACGAAGCGATGGACATGGTCAACCGGGGCGGCCGGATCTGCCTGGCCGCCTTCCCCGGGGAGCCGGTGCCGGTGGACCTGGCCAAGCTCGTCCGCAACAACATCTACGTTTACGGCATCCGGGGCGAAGGCCAGAGCGCCTCCCGCCGTGCCGCCGCGTTCATGCTCCAGAAAAGGTTCGACGCCAAGCTCCTCCATACCCATACATTCCCGCTGGAAGAGCTGCCGACGGCCTTCCGATACGCCCGCGAGAGGGTCGAAGACGCCATCAAGGTCGTCCTCGCGGTTCGCTGAGCAAACGCAGGGGGAAATTCCCTCCGCCCGGGGGGCAAGGGCGGGGGTGAAAGGCATTTTCAAACGAAAGGAAGCATAATGGAAAATTTCTCGATCTACAGGCACATGAAACTGGGAATCGTCCACTTCAAGGCCTACCCGGAGGCGACTACCGGCGAGGGACCGATCGTGGAGACGCTCCGGAAGATCGTCGAGGACGACTTCTGGACGGCCGTGGAGGTCGGCTGGATGAAGGACCCCAAGGTGAGGCACGAGGCGATGAGACTCCTGGAAACCTCGCACATGACGGTCTGCTACGCCAACCAGCCCCGAATGTTCACCCTCAAGCTCAACATCAACGATCCGGATCCGAAGGAACGCAAGAAGGCGCTCAACGCCATGAAAAACGGCGTGGACGAGGCGTTCCAGCTCGGCGCCTCCTGCATGAGGGTCTTCTCGGGAAAGCATCCGGGAGAGGAAAAGAGGGAAGAGGCCAAGAAGATCCTCGTCGATTCCTTGAAAGAGATCTGCCTCTACACAAAGGAACAGGGTCCCATGGAGATCTACATGAAGGTCTTCGACTACGACATCGACAAGTGCTTCCTCATCGGTCGCTTTAAGGACGCGGCGGACGTGGCCGAGGAGGTCCACAGGGAGTTCGCCCACTTCGGCGTCCTGGCCGACCTTTCCCATTTCCCCCTGCTGAGGGAGACCCCCGCGGAGGCCATCCCCCTTGTGAAGCGCTTCCCGATGCATTTCCACATCGGCAGTTGCGCCTTCCGCGATCGGCGGCATCCGGGCTACGGCGACCTGCAACCGCGGTTCGGGATGCCGGGCGGCGAGATCGACACCCCGCAGGTAAGGGACTATTTCCGGCTTCTCCTCGATCTGCAGCTCCTCCATCCGGACAAAAAGCCGGTGCTCAGCGCGGAGGTCCGGCCCCTCTTAGCCGAAGAGACGTCGGAGGTCGTCATCGCCAACACCAAACGGGTGATCAAGGAGGCCTGGGCGACGGTATAGCGGCGGCATCCATCAGGTACGTTGAAACATATAAAACAAGATTTCGGAATATGGGAATCATGTCCCGGAAGCGCGCATTGTAGATTTTTCGGAACGAAAAATGTACAGCGCGCGGAGGGAGCATGATTCCCAAAGTTCCATAAACAAATAAAGGGAGGAGTTCAAATGAAAGGAAATACCCGGAGTTTCAGAATCGGTCTCATGCTTCTCGTTGCAATCATGTTTGCGGGAGGGGCCGTCCCCGCTCGGGCGGCGGAGGCCTGGCCCGTAAAACAGGTGGAGCTGATCAACCCCTTCGGCGCCGGCGGCGCGGCCGATATCCAGGCCAGGAAACTCGCGGAGATCATCTCCCGCGACCTGGGACAGCCGCTGATCGTCCGCAACGTGACCGGCGCGGGCGGGGCGATCGCCTACAACGAGGTCAACAGGAGCAAACCCGACGGCTACACCATGATCTGGTACTCCGGGGCGATCAACACCCTGGCCGCCAGAAAACAGGTGCCCTACGACTACAACGCCTTCGAACCGATCGCAGGCGTGGGCATCGAAACGGTCTCCATCGCGGTCAACAGCAAGGCCCCCTGGAAGGATTTCAAGGAGTTCCTCGCCTATTGCAAGGCGAATCCCGGCAAGGTCACGATGGGCAACTCCGGCATGGGCAGCGTGACCCATATGGTCCCCCTGGCCCTGGCCTCCAAGGCCGGCCTGAAGATCACGCACGTCCCCTTCGGGACTGGCCTGGCGATGGCCGCCCTGATGGGGAACAAGATCGACTCCTCGAGCCAGCACCCCGCCGAGGTCCTCAGCCAGGTCAAGTCCGGGGAGATCCGAATCCTGGTGGTCAGCAGCGAAAAGCGGATCGCCCTGTGGCCGGAAGTCCCGACGATGAAGGAAGCGGGCGTCGATCTGGAATATGATCAATGGCGCGGGATCGCCGCCCCCAAAGGGACTCCCAAGGCCGTCGCTGACAAGCTCAGCCCCCTGGTCAAGAAGGCCGTCGAGAGCAAGGAGTGGATCGATTTCACCGCCTCGCTCGGCTCGACTCCCCGTTACCAGGCGCCGGCGGAGTTCGGCAAATTCGTCGCCGCCATGGACAAGGAGACGAGGGAGATCATGGTGGAATCCGGCCTGCTGAAATAGAGAGAGGGCCGAACATATGACTCCTCGCAAAGAGATAGCCGGAAGCCTGGCGCTGATCGTCTTCAGCGCGGTCTTTCTGGTCTATGCCGCCCGCTACCCCCTGGACGACTGGGAAAATCCCGGCCCGGCGGTCTTTCCGCTGCTGCTGGGAGGGGTGTTGCTCATCCTTTCAGCCTGGCAGCTTGTCCGCGCCTTCCTCGCGCCCAGGCCGCCTGCGGAAGCGGGGGAAATAAAACCCGGCGTCGCCCTGCTGCGTCTTTTCCGGGAAAGCAGCGGCGAGGCCAAGGTCGTCCGTCTCGCTGTCCTGCTCGGCCTGTATGTCCTGCTGATGCCGTTAATCGGCTTTTTTGTTAGCAGTTTTTTGCTGGCGCTCCTCAGCAGCAGGCAGACGGAGGCGAAGGACTGGGGGAGGCCCCTGCTGATGTCGGCGGGACTTATCCTGTTTTGCTACCTTCTGTTCGATGTCTGGCTGAAGCTGTCCCTGCCGCGGGGCATCCTGTTTTAAGGGGGCATTCCTTTGGACCAAGGCGTCTTGTCGCATCTGCTGATCGCCCTTCAACCCGCCAACGTCGTCTCCTGCTTCGTCGGCGCGGTTATCGGCACCCTGATCGGGGTCCTGCCCGGCGTCGGTCCGGCGGCGGCCATGGCCCTGGTCATACCTCTGACCCTGAAGCTCGGCCCCACCGCGGGCCTCATCATGCTCGCGGGGATCTATTACGGCTCCATGTACGGGGGCTCGACGACCTCGATCCTGGTAAACGTCCCCGGCGAACCGGCCAGCGTCGTGACTACCCTCGACGGCTACGCGATGGCCAGGCGGGGCCGCGCCGGCGCGGCTCTCGCCATCGCCGCCATCGGCTCCTTCGCCGCGGGGACCTTCAGCGTCGTCGCCCTGCAGTTCTTCGCGCCGTTCCTGGCGAGGACCGCCCTCGCCTTCGGGCCGACCGAATACTTCGTCCTGACCGTACTGGGGGTCATCCTCCTGTCCAACCTGACCGGCAAATCGCGGAGGCGTTCCCTGATCATGATCACGGCGGGCCTGATCCTCTCCACCGTGGGGATGGACCCGATCGGCGGGCTGGAGCGGTTCTCCTTCGGCATCGAGGCAGCCCAGGGCGGGATCAGCTTCATCGCGATTACCACCGGCCTGTTCGGCCTTGCCGAGGTGTTCTCGGTCCTGGCGACCAGCGAAAAGCAGATGGAGGTCTTCCCCGTCAGATTCCGCGAACTCTACCCGAACCGGGAGGAGATGAGGCGCTCGCTGGCGCCGATGGCGCGCGGTTCCGTCCTGGGGTTCCTCATCGGGCTCCTGCCGGGCCCGGCGGCGACCATGGCCTCGTTCGCCTCCTACGGCATGGAGCGATCCCTTTCCAAGCGCCCGGAGGAGTTTGGGAAGGGCGCCATCGAGGGGGTGGCCGGTCCGGAAGCGGCCAACAACGCCGCCTCCGGGGGCGCGATGGTCCCGCTCCTCTCGCTCGGCCTGCCCTTCACCCCGGCCACGGCCGTCCTGTTAGGAGGGATGCTCCTGCACGGCGTGACCCCGGGCCCCTTCCTCCTGCGTGACCGCCCGGACGTCTTCTGGGGGGTCATCGGCAGTTTTTACCTCGGCAACGCCATGCTCCTGGTCCTGAACCTCCCCCTGGTCGGGATCTTCGCCAAACTCGTCCGCGTCTCCCCCCGCTATCTGATGCCTATCATCCTGGTGCTCTGCACGATCGGCACCTATGGGGACAACGGCGCCCTGTTCGACGTCTGGGTGATGTTAGGGGCGGGGATTATCGGCTACGTCATGCGCGAATACGGCTATGAGCCGGCCCCGCTTATCGTGGGGCTGGTCCTGGGACCGGTCATGGAGAGGTCCCTGCGGCAGACGCTGATCATCTCCGGAGGGCGGATCGAGAGTCTCTGGGAGTCGCCCCTCTGCGCGGCCATGTGGATGATCGCCCTCGGGGCGGTTTTGCTGCCCGTCCTGATCCGTTTCGTCCGGCCGGCGGTCACGGGGAAATTGTAGAAAAAATTTTGTTACGAGGCCGTCTCCTTTTCGCGACTTGCAAAGCTTTTTACGAGGACGTCTCTCCTGTTCGCCAGATAATTCCGGGCCGTCAATAGGAAGAAAACAGCCGCCCCCATCAGATCGGTCGCCACGTCCGGCGTGGAAAGCAGGATGCACCCCCCGAAATAGAGAATCCTTTCCCAGACGGCCAGCCTCCGGAAGAGCCATCCCTGGACCGCCGCGGCCAGCGCCACCGTTCCGATCAGATAGCTCAGGACGATTTCCAGAATGCTGGCAAAATCGCTGCCCAGGATCAGCAACTGGGGACAGTAGGCGAAGGCGAACGGCATCAGGTACATGTATATCCCCAGGACGAAGGCGTGGAGCCCCGTTTTCATCGGATCGCCGCCGGAGATGCTGGCGGCGGCGAACGCCGCCACGCAGACGGGCGGGGTCAGATTGGAGATCATCGAAAGCCAGAAGATCAGCAGGTGCGCGTGAACGGGGACAAGGCCGAGTTCAATGAGAGACGGCGCCGCCAGGATGGCCAGGACGATGTACGAGGCGGTGCAGGGCAGGCCCATGCCGACGATCGTCGCGATCAGGGCGACCAGGATGATGGTTAAAAAGAGATTCCCCTGGGAGAAGGCGAGAATCATCGAAGAGAACTTGATCCCCAGGCCCGACAGGGTGATACCCCCCATCACCAGCCCCAAAGTGCCCGCCGTGGCGCCCACCGAGAGCGCGCTCTTTCCCGCCGCTTCGAGGATGTCGATGAACTTGCCGGCGGTAAGCCGCGTCTCCTTCCTGAACATGCTGCAGAAGATGACGAACAGGGTCGCGCCGAAGGCGGTCAGGGGCACGGAAAAGCCCGCCATGATCATGATGATCAGGACGACGATGGTGAACGCGAAATACCATCCCTGCCGGAAAACGTCTCCGACCTTCGGCAGCTCTTCCTTGGGCAGACCGAGCAGGCCTTTGTTCCTGGCCCGGAAATAGACCATAAAAGTCAGGGACAGGTAATAAAGAAGGGCCGGCACGGTAGCCATGACCATGATTCTGGAATAGGGCGTCTCCGTGATGGTGGCCAGGATAAAGGCGCCCGCTCCCATGATGGGCGGCAGAAACGTCCCGCCGGTCGATGCCGCGGCCTCCACCGCCCCGGCGAATTCCGGGGAATAGCCGACCTTCTTCATCATGGGGATGGTGAAGGTCCCCGTCGCCGTAACGTTGGCCACCGGCGAACCGGAGATACTGCCGAAGATCGCGCTGCCGCCGACCGCAATCAGGGCGGGCCCCCCGGCGATCCGCCCCGCCAGGGCGCTGGCCAGATTGATGAAAAAATCGCCCCCGCCGGATTTCTGCAGGAAGGCCCCGAAGATCAGGAAAGGCATCACATAGGTGGCGAAGACGGAAACGACGGTCCCGAAGATCCCGTCGATGAAGTAATTGAACTCCACGATCCTGGCGATGCTGATCCCCCGGTGCGTGAAGATCCCCGGGAGGTGGGGTCCGAAATAGGTCTGCAGGACCATGAACAGACCCAGGAGCGCCAGCGTGTTCCCCATGACGCGCCTGGTGACCTCCAGCGACACGAAGATCATCGCCAGCCCCAGGTAGATGTCGGTTTTATAGGGCAGGCCGACGCGGTTGGCGCAGTAGTCGGAGTATTCCACCATCCAGTAGATGACGGCGGCGGCGGAGAGCATAAACACGATCACGTCATACGCAATCAATGCCCTGCTCTCCGGCCGCTTCTTCGACGCCGGGTAGAGCATGATGGAAAGCGCGTTGCAGAAAAGGAGATAGAATCCGAGATTGCTCTGGGAGTTGAAGATCCCGAACCCGGACGTGTAGAAATAGATGAGGGCAAACAGGACGGCGAGGCCCTTTGCCGTCAGGGCAAGACTCTTGCTCAGCTCACGCATGAAGGATCTCCTGGGGAAAACTGATGGTTCACGGCGTCGACATTCGAAGTAGCCGCATCAATATGCAACAGGCGGTGCGGAGGGAAGGGCCGCCCCTTCCCCTCCGCACCCTGCATTCAGGGGCTATGCGAATTTACGAGCGCCCCTTATTTGCCCTGCTCCTTCCAGAATTTCTCCGCCCCCGGGTGATAGGGAACGCCTATCTGCCTGACGCCGGCTGGGTTGTCCCGCATGGGCTTGAATTGCGGATGGACGCTCGCCAGGGAACTCTTGCCCTCCGGGCTGAAGAATATCTTCATCGCGTTGTACGCCACGTCCTCGGGCAGGGCCTTGTTGGCGACCATATAAACGCTGAAGGTAAAACAGGGAACGGCCTTGTCCTGCCCCCTATACACGTTGGCCGGCATCTCGCCCTTGGTGAAGAAGGGGGTGAGCTGGATGATCTTGTTGAGCTCCTCGTCCGTGAACGGAATGACAAGGATATCCTTGGAGGCGGCCAGCTCCACGATCCCGCTGGCCGGATGGCCGCTCATGCCGAGGGCGTCGACCTTGCCGTCCTGAAGGGCGCGGGCTGCGTCGCCGAAGGCGAGCTCCGACTGGGTGACCTTGATGCCGAGGGCGCCCAGCGAACGGCGGGAGTTGTCGCTGGAGCCGGAGCCGGGCGACCCGACGACAACCCTTTTCCCTTCCAGGTCCTTCATCGAGGCGATCTTCTTGTCCTTCAGGGTGACGAAATAATGGGAACTGCCGTATATCTCGAACAGGACGCGGGCGTCCTTGTTCGGCCTCCCCTCGGCTATCCCCTTCCCGTTCCAGACCTCCCAGAGGTGCGAGGAATAGGTCAGTGTCATGTCGGCCTCGCCGGAGGCGATGCGCCTTGCATTCTCCACCGATCCCCCGCTGGCCACGATGTCGAACCGGACGTTGGCCGGCAGCTTGTCGTTGAGCAGTTTGAAGACGCCGCCCGCCATGGTGTACCAGGTCCCGCCCGGATTGCTGGCGGACAGGGAATAACGCTTCACCGTTTCGGCCGCGCCGCCCGTCTGGGCCGCCAGTAACACGGCCAGTGCGATGACCGCAAACACCACGCCAAACCTCGATCTGACTGCGATACCCATAATCTCCTCCTTTCAGAATCCTTATTATTTGGAATCGAAGGCGCGCGCGCCGCGCTCCTTGAGAAGCCTCTCCGGCCCCGGCGGCGCATAGACCACCACATAAGTCAGATCCTCATCCGGACCGACGTCGATCCGGTGCAGCGTGTCGGCCGGCGCGTATACCGCCATCTCCGGTTCGAGCTCATGCCTCTCCCCGGCGATATACATCGTCCCCCTGCCGGAGAGGATATACCAGCAATGCTCCTCCTTTTCGTGCTTGTGCTCGTCCCCCCTGGCGCCCGCCCTCATCGTGTTGACCAGTAAAGAAAAGTTTTTTGCGCCGCTGATCTCCTCATCGACAAGCACCCTGAAAGTCCCGGCATTGCCGTGCAGAACGCCCGAAACGGCCTCCCTGAGCGGTACTACATACTTTTTCCCCATAAGCTCACTTTCCTCTCTTCATCCCAGATTTAAATTACGTTTATCGATGCTCTGAAATCATCCGCCCTAATCAGCCCGTTGTCCGGCAAGGATCTCCTCTATCTTCCCGGCGGTCTCCGCGGCGGCAAAGCGCTCCCAGATCCCGGCGAACTCTTCCCGGCGGTCGCGGGAGATCTCTCCCTGCAGTTGATACAGCTCGCCGAGGATGAACACCATCTCCGGTTCGACCAGTCTGCCCTTCCAGTCCTTGAACAGGCCGTCGATGAATCCCCGCGTGAAGACCGTATCCTGGATCTCCCCGAGGCAGTCCTGTATCTCGACCGTTTTTTCGATGAAGGGATCGAGGGCGCCGTCGTAGGCAGGGGCCATGAACTCGCAAGCGTAGCGGAGTCTCTTCATCCGGATCCGGAGGCGGTGAAACTGTTTGAGCTTCGGGTTGGCGAGGACCTTTTGCCCCTGTCCGATCACGGCGGCCAATCTCTTCCTGATGATCGCCGGCGCCGCCTCGCGTACCGGCTTTATTGCCAGCGGCGCCCGCGGACGCGCCGAAATACGCGCCTCCAAAAAACGCAGGAGGCGCCGTTCAAAACTTATGTACCGCGGCGATTCGAGCGCCGCGCCGAGGGTTGCCAGCGGCGCGGCGCGGTATTCCCCGATCCGGAGATCGAACGCCTCTTTTTCCCCGGCGGGAAAGCGGTCGATCCGTTCCCGGAACCGGGCCAGGTTCAGCAAAAAGACGTCGAGGTCGCGCACCGCCCCGAACAGGCCGCCGAGCCACTCCAGCTCGCCCCCAAAAAAGTCGCCCGCGCTTTGAGGAATCGCCTCGCGAAACAACCGCAGCGCCGAACGCATCCGGCGCGTCGCGACCCGGGCCTGGTGCACGAACTCCGTATCGATGTCGCGCCGCACGCCGGGGAGCTGCTCCTTGAACCGCATAAACTGATGGGCGATGATTTTCCGCGCCGCGAGATCGAGCCTGTCGTCGAGTCTTACCGTGTATTTCTCCGGGGGCTTCCTGGCGGGAATGGTTATCCTGAGACGTTCGACGGCGGTCTCGAACTTCGACGCGGGCGAAGGGGAAAAACCGAACTGCTCCGAGAGCAGGGCCGACAGGGAGTTGAGCGCCGCCTCCGGACCGCCCAAAAGCTCCGCTTCCAGCTCGTAGACCCTCCTGGCGCGGCGCGGTTTGTTAAGCCCGCGCGCCGAGAAACCCGAGGCGTCGAAGGCAAGCTCGATCCTCGCTCCTTCGGGGGACGCAACGCGGTATAGCCGGCGATCCGTGCGGACCTGCACTTGTTCGAGGAGTTTGCGCGGATAGACGATCCCCTCGATCTCCTCCCGGATCTGCTTTACGGAGATCTCCGCCGGGGAGGCGGCCGGACCCTCGAGCGGCGTCTCGATCTCCATCCGCTTGGCGATCCCGTCCTCGATGGCGCCCATGCCCTTGAGTGTGTACATCGCCCCGCCGTCCGTCCTGCGGTACCGGAGCGCGAGCTTCTTTTTCATAAGGGACCAGTCGAAGGTGTCCAGGTAGAGATCGCAATTCCTGACCGGCTTGAGCGCCTTGACCCTGTAGCCCTTCCCGCGGATATGGGCGATCACGGTCTCCTCGGCCTCCGGCCCCGGCAGGACGAGTTTCAGTTCCGTCTCGAGCGGCTTTTGGTTCATTCGCTGAATCTCCTCTTGTTTCCCCCGGAGAAATCATCCCGCAGCCCTTTCGGCAGCGCGCTCTTCTCGAGCGCGGCAAGCGTGCGTTCCCTCTCGTAGTCGAACCTGACGATGCGGGCGCGCACGGCGGCGCCCCTCTCGACGCGGACGAGGGCGTAGGACGGGCGCGGGTCGCCGTCGACCGGGTGCCCCGCCGACCCGCAGTTCACCACGAGGATTCCGCCGTTCCGCCTGACAAAGGGGATGTGTGTATGCCCGCAGACCAGGACATCCGGGCTCTCGCCGCCCAGCTTCATCGCCAGCCCCTGTCGGGTGACGCTCGGATAGATCGCGTCGGAGGCGGAAACGGGGCTGCCGTGCACGACAAGGAACCTGTGCTCGCCCGCCGGGATCTGCAGGTCGAGACGATCGGGCAGCCCGCTTAGGTAAAGGCGGCTCCGACGGCTCAGATTCTCGACGGTCCACCACAGGATCCTGGATTTCTTGCCCGCCGTCTCTTTCGCATCCGGCTTCCCCCGGGCGGCCGCATCGAGCGTCTTCAGGTCGTAGTTGCCCGCGATCGCGGGGATGCGCCGCTTTGCAAGCAGTTTACAAACCTCGTCGGGAAAGGGTCCGAAACCGGTCATATCCCCGCAGCAAACGATCCGGCCGGCCCCGCGCCCCTTTGCGTCGGCCAGGGCGGCCTCGAGGGCGGGCAGGTTGCCGTGGATGTCGGAGATAAACGCGATCAGCATTGATATTCTATTGTCCGTCCCGTTGTCCTGGCCAGGAGCTCCTGTTTCTGAACGGCCCCAGCGAGCTCCATCCGGCAGTCGCCCGCGGCCTTCAAACGGATCGTAACCGCCTCGTCGCCGATCTCGCAGGCCAACCGCCGGATCGAGCCGGCGTGAGCGCAGTCGAGACCGTCGGCGACGCGCAGCATCCCCGCCAGCCACTCGACGAGGGCGCGCCGGTCCTTCTCGAGGGATGCAAAGAGCTTATGCCTGGATGCGTCCGGAGCAGCCTTGTTGTGATGCCGGGCAACGAGGGCGCAGACGAGGCGATCCTTCCCGCCGAGGCCTGGGATGGCCAGTTCCTGGATCATGTCACAGCTCAGCTTGTGATGCCTCCCCGTCGCCCCCGCCCGCGACCAGCCGATGTCGTGCAGCCGGGCGGCTATCTCTAACAGGCGCCGTTCGTCCGAACCGTAGCCGTGCAGAACGCTAAGACCGTCGAACAGGGCAAGCGCGAGCCGCGTGACCTGTTCGCTGTGCGCCGGGTCGGGATCGTAGGTGTGAGCCGTTTTGATGACAAAGGACATCGTGTCGTTCTTCCCGGTTCTCCCCATTTTCACCTGTCCCCTGCCTATCGCTTCAGCCCCTTCTTCTTGCCGATCTTCCTGACCAGTTCCTCATAGGGCGGCGATTTCAGGCCCCCCTTCCGGGCGATGGCGATCAGCTCGCTCTGGCTCCGGATCGCCCTTTCCCCCTCCCTGGGCTTCAGCCGGACGTAAGTCCCGTCGGGCTGCATGAGGCGCGCCTTGACGTTGTCCTTGAGGTAAGTCATCAGGATCTCGTCGATGATGCGCGCCTTGAGGGCGGTATTCTTGATCGGATAGAGGATTTCCGCGCGTTTCTTGAAATTGCGCGGCATCCAGTCCGAGCTTCCCGAATAGATTTCCGGGTCGCTGCCGTTATGAAAATAGTAGAGCCGCGAGTGTTCGAGGAACCTGTCGAGGATGCTGGTGACGCGGATATTCTCACTGATCCCCGGTATTCCCGGACGCAGGCAGCAGATGCCCCGCACCACAAGATCGATCCGGACGCCCGCCCGCGACGCCTCGTAGAGCTTGGCGACGGTCCTTGCATCGACGAGGGCGTTCATCTTCCCCATGATGCGTCCGGGGGCCTTGGGATTCGACTTCTCGATCTCCCGGTCGATGAGGCGATGGAGCGTCTCCTGGGTCGTCACCGGCGAGATCATGAACCTGCCGAACATCGCCGCCACCGTCTGGGGAGTGAACATGTTCCCCCCGGTCCACGAGTTGAATCCCGTCAGGACGTTGAAGAGGGAAGAGACGTCGTTGCCGAACTCGGGATCGCAGGTGAAAAGCCCGATATCGGTGTATATCTTCGCCGTGACGACGTTGTAGTTGCCGCTCGAGACGTGGACGTAGCGCCGGAGCTGCTTGCCCTCGCGGCGGACGACGAGCGTCGCCTTGCAGTGCGTCTTCCAGCGGACGAACCCGTACACGACGTTGACGCCGGATTCTTCCATCTGCCGCGCCCAGTCGATGTTGTGCTCCTCGTCGAAGCGGGCCTTCAACTCGACCGCCGCCGTCACCTGTTTCCCGTTTTCGGCGGCCCGGCAAAGCGCCGCTATTACCGGGGAGTCTTTCCCGGTCCGGTACAGCGTCTGCTTTATCGCCAGCACGTCGGGATCGTCGGCGGCGGTGTTGAGGAAATCCATGACCGCGGCGAAGGAGTCGTAGGGGTGGTGCAGGAGGACGTCCCCCTCGCGGATGATCGTAAAGATGTCCTTGTCGGTGGCGAACTGCAGCGGCATGCGCGGGTTGAACGGGGGGTCCCGGTGGGAAGCGTCGACGGGAAGGTCGTACAGGGCCATAAAATCGCAGAAATTGATCGGCCCTTTGATTTCATACGTAAAACGTTCCTCGACGCGGAGCTTCTGGAGGAGCAGATTGACGATCCGCTTTGGCGCGCCGGGCTCGATCTCAAGCCGGACAGCGCTTTGATTGGCGCGATCCCGGAGCTCCGCCTCGACCGACTTCACCAGATCCATCACCTCTTCCTCGTGGAGGTCGTAGTCGTGGATCCGCGTGACGCGGAAGGCGATGACGTTCTTGATTTCCATCCCCGGAAAGAGCCTGCTGATGTGACGGCGGATGAGGTCCTCCAGGAGGATGAAATGGCGGCCGCCCGGTTCGGCGTTCACGGGGATCAGTCTCGGCAGGACGGAGGGCACCTCGACGAAGGCGTAGGCCTGGGGGACCTTTATCCCGCTCGCCTCCTTGAAGACCACCATGAGGTTTAGCCGGAGGTTGCCGAGAAAGGGAAAGGGGTGGCCGGCATCGACGGCAAGAGGGGTCAGGATGGGGAAGATCTGGGTATCGAAGCAATCGTCGAGCCGCTTTATTTCTTTTTTATCGAGCTGGTCAAGACGGTCGATGAAGATCCCCGCCTTTTCGAGTCCGGGCAGGACCTCGTCCATGATGCAGGCATACTGAACGGCGACCAGCTCGCCCGCCTTTTCCGCTATTTCATTGAGCTCCCGCCGGGGCGTCCTGCCGCTTGCATCGACATGATCGAGGTTGGCCTCGAGAATGCGGAAAATCCCCCCGACGCGGACCATGAAGTATTCATCGAGGTTCGAACTGAAAATGGAGGCAAATTTTAGTTTTTCGATGGCGGGGGTGAGCGGGTCCAAGGCCTCTTCGATCACCCGCCTGTTGAACTCGAGCCAGGAGAGTTCACGGTTTACGTAGAGGGACGGATCGGCAAGGTCCACCGCCGGTTGCTTCGCTATATCGTTCCCTGATTTGTTGAGCGCCATGATTGACGACCTCGTAAAAAGTCATTAAAGCCCTTAATCCTCAAAACACGTTTCCTACAGCGCCGCCTCCAACCGCGCGCAGGTCTCTTTAAGTATCTTGACCCGAGCGAAATACTTGTTGTTGGCCTCCACCACCGTCCAGGGCGCCGTATCCGTGCTCGTGCGGTTGATCATCTCGTCCACGGCAAGTTCGTACTTTTTCCATTTCCTGCGGTTGCGCCAATCCTCCTCCGTGATCTTGAAGCGCTTGAAGCCCGTCACTTCCCGCTCCTTGAATCTCTTGAGCTGTTCGTCCTTGGTGATGCTCAGCCAGAACTTGGCGACCACGCCCCCGCACTGCGCGAGCTGCTCCTCGAAGTCGTTTATCTCCCCGTAGGCGCGCATCCAGTCGGCCTGCGAGCAGAAGCCTTCGACCCTCTCCACCAGGAGCCGGCCGTACCAGGAGCGGTCGAAGATCGTGAAGTTGCCGTTTCTCGGGATATGCCGCCAGAACCGCCAGAGATAGGGATGCAGCCTCTCCTCCTGCGTCGGGGCGGCGATGGGGATGATCCTGTAGCTCCGCGGGTCGAGCGCCCCTGTGACGCGCCTGACGGCGCCGCCCTTGCCGGCGGCGTCGGCGCCCTCGAAGACGAGGATCGCGGATATTTTGCCGAACTTGCGGCTGCGGACGAGCAGGTTCAGTTCTCTCTGGTATTTCTCGAGCTCGCCGTCATATTCCTTTTTCGTCATTGTCTGGGAAAAATCGAGGGCCTTGATCTCAAACTTCTTCTCCACCGGCGGGAGGGAAGGCGCCGGCCCGGGGACGGCGTTCTGTGGCGCCCCATCGAGGCGCCGGCGCAGCGCGTCGAGTATCTCCTTGCCGATCGTCAGATAGCGGTAACGCGGATCGGCGCCCTCCACGATGATCCAGGGCGCTTCGGTCGTGCTGGTATGCTGCAGGGCCTGTTCCGAGATCTTGCGGAACTTGTCGTAGAGTTTGAAATGCGCCCATTCCGTTTCCGTGACGCGCCAGCGGGTCTCCGGATTTTTCTCGAGCTTGGCCAGGCGCCTCTTCTGCACCTCCTTGGAGAGGTGGAGCCAGAACTTCAGGATCAGCGCCCCCTCGTCGAGGAGCATCCTCTCGAAGCGGACGACCCGCTCCATGGCCTCTTCCAGATCCCGGCCCGCCGTCTTTCCGTACACTCTGTCGATGATGGGCGCCGTATACCAGGAACCGAAGAAGATGCCTATCTTGCCGCGGGGAGGAAGGGCGCGCCAGAATCGCCACATGGGCGGGTGCGCGAGCTCCTCTTCCGTCGCCGCGCCCATCGCGTTCGTCTCGATGAAGCGCGGGTCCATCCACTCGTTGAGGATTTTTACCGTCTCGCTCTTTCCGGCGCCGTCCACGCCGCCGATGAGGATAATCACCTGGAATTTGCCGGACTCGCGCAAGTCGTGCTGGACGTCCAGGAGCGCCTCTCTTAGTTCCGGCACCTCCTTTTCATAATCGGCCTTGCCTATCTGCTGTCCCAATTCGGCTGATTCAAACATGGCTCATCTCCTTTCCCGGGGTTCCATCTTAACAAGAGTTCCCTTTGGATGCGAGGGCAATCCATTTGACTCGGCGAATCGATCCTTGACGGCTTGGGAGATTTTTTAAGAGGCCGTCATTTCTACTGGCGCCAATAAATCAAATTATTCGCGATATTTCAATCATTATTGACAATTTTCGGAAAAAATCAAGGATCACTCCGCGTTTCCAATAAGCGCTTGACCTCTCCCGCCTCCTTATGGGATAAGACGCTTCGAGTTATCGTGCCTGTTCCAAACATACCGATCGGAAAGGAGGATCATATCATATGCAGCGTTCGCAGGTGTTTCGTCTTTCAGTCTTTATCGCCGTCGCATCCCTTGTTTTCACCCTCGGCTGCTCCGCCCCGCCGAAGGTGCTGGACCGTTCGCTTGCCGGGCCGCAGTTGGTGATGAATCCCCAGGTGATCCCGCTGGGAGTGGCCAAACTGATGGATACGAATATCGTCTTCGAAGGATCCGGCTTCAAGCCGGGCGATTCCGTCTTCATCTCCCTGATCGGGAAGGATGTCGACACCTCGCTCGCCCTGACCAAGGTCGGGCAGGACGGAACCTTCCGGGTCGAGGTGGGGCAGTCCTCGCTGGCCAAGCTGGCCAAGATCACGGGAATCCTCCGGGCCACCGTGGTGACCAACGAAAAATTCGACCAGGTCGTCGTCCTCACCAAGCCGGCGATCCCTGCGGGCCAGTACACCGCCAGGGCCACCAGCCTGCTTTCCCCAATCACGGCGGAGACGCCGGTGAAGGTCAAGGCGCCCACCTTCCTCAACCGGATTGTGGACGGCATCGCCGGGATGCTGGGAAAGATCGACGACAAAAGGTAACGGCTGCGCAATAAGTCCGAAATCCCCTCCCCCTTGACGGGGAAGTGTTATCAAAATCCACTCCCCTTCGATTGAGGGAAATAATCTCTATCCACCTTGAGGGGGAAGGGTTGGAGTGGGGGTGAACGGAGGCATTGTGTACCCAAAAATATCCGTGAATCTCGGGAATCTGATTCTCTCTCTGTCCGATGCTTTGGATCTGGCATATTTTTCACTTGCCATGCATCAGCAGCGCACCGCTTTCGTAGCGTGGGAATTGGGGAAACGGGCAAAGCTGGAGGCAAAGAGGATCGAGTGTATTTTTTTTGCCGGCCTGCTTCACGACATCGGAGCGCTGTCGATCGAGAATAAGAAATCACTTCATGATAATGAAACCGCCGAAGTTGACAAGCACTGCATCCGGGGGAGCATTCTTTCCAAATCCAATCCATGGCTTGAATCGTGCGCCGATCTGGTGCGATACCATCACAGGGATTGGATTGCGTGGGAGGCGCCGCGGAATTCTCCCAAAGTATTCGATTCTCAATTGCTTTTTCTCGCGGATCATCTGGAACGACAGATCGATCGAAACATATATATTTTGCATCAGAACGAGGCGCTCCGCGGTCGGATTAAAGAACTCGCCGGCAAGCAAATCTGCAACGAGGTCGTCGACCTGTTCCTGGAAGTTTCCCAACGGGAGGAATTCTGGCTGGATCTTACCTCGCCCCGCCTGTATTCGTTGCTGCTGAACTATGGTCCGTTTCAGACCGTTGAAATCGACATCAACAACATTATGACCTTCGCCAACCTGGTCTGCATGATCGTCGATTTCAAATCCCCCTTTACCGCCACTCATTCTTCGGGAGTCGCCCAATGCGCAATGCTTCTTGCCGAGATGTCAGGCATGTCCGAATTTGAGGTGAAACAGATGGAGGCGGCGGGGTTGCTTCATGATCTCGGGAAACTGGTTGTTTCCAACGCGATCCTGGAAAAGCCGGCTGGGTTGACGCATGCGGAAATGGCCGTGATGAAACAGCATACCTATTTTACCTTCTCCGTCCTGAACTCCGTCAGAGGACTCCAGATGATTGCCGAATGGGGCGCTTATCACCACGAGAGACTGGACGGTAAGGGATATCCTTTTCGGCGTGAGGCCCGCGAAATGAACCTCGGGGCGCGGATTATGGCCGTTTCCGACATTTTTACGGCGCTGGCCGAAGATCGTCCGTATCGCAAGGGGATGGAGGCAGAGCGCATTAAGATGATCCTTCAAGAGCAGGCTTCTCGCGGCATTCAAGATCATCGTATCGTGAAGCTCCTGTTGGAGAACGTTGTGGAGATCCGCCGGGCGGTGACAGAAAAACAGGAGCAGGCCCGGCATTTCTATCATACCAGCGTTAAAGAGTCAGAATAGTCAATAGACCATTTTATAGCCCTTCTCATTGAACAACTTCAGGCAGATATCCACGACATCCGGGTCGTAAAGGGAGCCTCTGTTCTTGGCGATTTCATCCAGCGCGGCCTCGAGTCCCAGACCCGGCCGATAGGGACGATGCGAGGCCATGGCTTCCACGACATCGGCCACGGCCAATATTCTTGATTCCAGCAATGTCTCCTGCCCCGATAAATTCCCGGGATACCCCGAACCATCCGCCTTCTCATGATGCTCGAGGACCATCCTGGCGATAGGCCAGGGAAATTCAATGTCTTTCAGTATGTCGTACCCCGCCTGGACGTGATTTTTGATCAGGTCGAATTCGATCTTTGACAGTTTCGTAGGCTTGCTGAGAATCTCCGCGGGAACGACTATCTTGCCTATGTCGTGAATGGTGCCGGCTATGCGCAGACCCTCGATCCGATCGCTCTCCAGGCCCATCTCAGACGCGACAGTCCGGGCGAGATCGGCCACCCTTCGCTGGTGACCGGCAGTGTAAGGATCCCTCATCTCAACTACTGCCGCTATGGCCCGAACGGTCGCCCCAAGCGCTTTATGCAACCGGTCGATTCCCCGTTGGCGTTCTTCCTCCATCTGCCTTTTTACGGTGATATCCTCACAGATCCCCTGATAGTACAGTTGCCTTCCTTTATCGTCCCGGACGGATTGCATATTTATCGAAACCCAGAACCGGCTGCCGTCCTTTCTGTAAAATTCGGTCTCAAACCCTCTCGCAATCCCCTGTTCATCGACGATCCTGATGAGTTCCTTTCTTTTTTCCGGATGGACATAAATCTGATGCGCGATGTCGGCAATCGCCTCGAGGCATTCCTCCTGAGTGGAATAACCCAACATGTTCGCGAACGCTTTATTCATCATAAGATAACGCCCGGCCGCCGTCGCCTGATAAATCCCCTCTACTGCATTTTCCACTATGCTGTGGAACTTCTCCTCGCTTTTCCGGATATTTTCCTCCGCGCGTTTTCTCTCTATGATGCCGGCCATTACGTCCGTGATCGCCTTGAGAAATTCCTCCTCCCTTTTATCCCTGAGATGACCGGCTCTCAAATACAGGTTCAGCACCCCGAGCACCCTGTCATGAAACTTGATGGGAACGCAGTAGTGGCCGTGCGGAGAGATGCCCTCGTACCGATTGTCGTGGCGCTCATCAATGCTCTGGGCAAACTCGATTTCTCCCGTCAAGGCGGCCCTTCCGCAGAAACAGCGGCCGAAGGGCACCTCCGCGCATAAGGCGGCCAGGTAGGGATCGAGTCCCTTCTGGGTCGCCATGACCAGCACATCGGCTTTCTCTTTGACCAGAAAGATGCATCCCCTCCCTTCCACTTCGAGCCAGGGCAGGGATACGATGATCTCGAACATCCTCGCCAGTTGTTCTTCCAGATCGATATTCAACAAAGAAATGCCCAAGAGCCTGTTGACGGCGGAATCCTGGACCACCTTCTCGCGGTAGTTCCTGTAGGCAAGGAAAAAGGCGACGCCCAGGACGAACATCACAAGCCCCAGGAGCAGGAAGGTCTCTTCGAGATCTTCCCGGACGAACGCAGTGACTTTATCCAACGGCGCATTAACGACTACGATCCAGGCGGCGTTCGCAAAGGACAGCGAAGCGAAGGACGCTATCTTCCTCTGCTCCCCTTTGAGTTGATATTCCGCGACGCCTTCCGCCTGTCGCAGCATCGTCTCGACGTGGTCGAATGACGGATGGCATCGATTGCACGTTTCTTCCTTTTCCCGGATGCTTTTCATCAACATCTCCGGGTGCTCGGATTGCAGCAGGACCGTTCCACCCCGATCCATGATCCACAACTTGTGCAGACTCATCACCGACGTGAACAAAAGCGACCGCTCGGCCAGCACGCCCTCCAGATCTACCTTGAACATGAGGGCGCCGGCGAATTTCCCCTCCGGTTTTTGCCGGTGGCCGGCGCCGAGGTCCCGATACAAGGGAGAAGCAAGGAAGATCCCGAAATGGGGAGAATCAGGGCTTCCGGAAGTCGCAGGCGCGCGGCGTCCTTCCTCCTTCTCATACCCGATCCAGACCGCCCCCTTGTTCGCGGGATCCCTTGCCCAGGAGAAGAAATCGGAGCGGGCATGGCTCTCCCCCGTGAAGCCCGCGGTCGTGGAATAGGCGGCGGTTCCCTGCTCGTCAAGAATGGATATCTCTTTAATATTAAGCGTCTTTAAATGCTCGAAGTTCGATTGGATATCCGCCGCCATCCTTTTCTTGTCTGCATCCGTCCGGGCGGCGGAAGAGGAAAGCCTCTTGAGATCATGGGAACGGGAGCGGAGATACGACTCGATTTGCATGGCGGTTTGCCGGGCGATCTGGAGTTGATTCTCGGTAAATTGGGCGAGGAATTTTTCCTTTTTTGTCTGGTGGATGTAAAAAGTGAGGAAGAAAACGGCCAGTAAGGCTGCCGCCGCCAGTATAAAAGTAATCCGATTTTTTCTCATGATTTTATCTCTTCATTAACCAAATGATACAAATGATTCTATTACTTTATGATTGGTAAGGCGCGGAGATTTCTTTGTCACTTCCATAAAGATATTCAATTTTCTTGGTCGGTCGCTTTGTGAGTTTTAGATAACCTCCATCCTCAAGAAAGTCAAACACATTCAAAGTTCCGTAAACACTAACCCCACGCCCGGTACGGGCGCAACGAAGGATGAAAATCACCCCCACCCCTCCTCCTGCGAGGGGACTGGATAATAAGACCATTCCGTTTATGCCGACAATTTGCACCTTCTCATAAACAAGTTAAATATGCGCCTCTTTTTCCTTGACGCATATTCCGGGTCATGTATAAACAAAGTCATATCGATTATATATCGAGAGGTCTCTTATTTGTGAACGATTTTATCCAGAAAATGCTCACCGACCGAAAAGGACTGTTCTGGGATAAAGGTCCGTTGGATCTTGAGAAAGATAAGTTCGTTATCGTCGAGAGGATCCTTGAGTTTGGAACGGAAAAGGAATTCCGGGCAGTTGTTTCTGGCTACGGCGATGAATTTGTCAGGGAGGTGGTCCGCAACAGCCGGACCCTTAGCCCCAAAACGGTTAATTATTTTGCCGGTTTATTAGGCATTTCCCGGGAGGCTACACGATGTTTTTCCGATGCATCACCGCGGATATGGCAGCCATTCTAAAAAATCCGTTTCTGAGGGAACTCCCCCCAAATACGTATCTGGCGGGCGGCACCGCCGCGGCTCTTCATCTGGGCCATCGACTTTCCATAGACCTTGACTTTTTCACACCCCATGACCTCGACAGCCTGCAATGGTTCCGGGGGCTGCAAACGGCCTTTTCCGGGGATTTTACAGTATCCGCCGTAAAAATTGAGAAGAACAGCCTGGTCGCGACCCTGAACAGCACAGGATTCAGTCTTTTTTCCTATCCTTATGAACTCATCGAGACGACTGTCCCGGATGAGACCCTGCCGGCGCCGTTAGCCTCGCTGCGCGATCTGGCCCTCATGAAGCTCATCGCCGTCAACCAACGAGGGGCATGCAAGGATTTCATCGATCTGAAGTTCATAATGGAAAATACCGGTCTGACTTTTGAAGTGCTTCTGCGGGATTTAAGCCGGAAATATGCGGTAGGCGAAGAGCTCTTTTTTCAACTGAAGAAGAGTCTGATCTATTTTGACGACGCCGAGAGGGACTTGAACGTGAACATGTATGCAACGGGCAGCGGACGCTTTGAGCGCCTTGCCGACGATACATGGCGGGCCGCGAAACGTTATTTTAAAGATATGGTCATGACCGGCTCTGCGCGGGGATAATCCGGCCCATGAAAAGATTCCTCCTGCTTTGGATTTCGTTAGCCGCGGCTCTTGCCGCCCCTCCCCTGTATGCCGCCGAGGCGGAGGAAACGCCAGGACAGAGAAAGCCCCGGCAGGAAGTCCTCATTCTGAACTCCTACCATCCCGGTTTTACATGGTCCGACGAAGAGCAGACCGGCATCATCGAGGTTTTGCAAGAAAAAGATAAAGACTGGCTCCCCGTCATTGAATACCTGGATCTCAAACGCCTCCCCGACGGCAGGCATCTTGGGGAGCTGAAAAAGCTTTTCCTGCGCAAGCATCAAGACAAAAAATTTTCGCTTGTCATCGCGATGGACAACCCCGCCCTGGAATTCGCCATCGACAACCAGGCCGACCTTTTCGGGAACGCGCCCCTTGTCTTCTGTGGAATAAACAACTATGAGCCTTCCCTGTTAAAGGGACGCGCCAATGTCACGGGAACCGCGGAGGACATTGACGTCGCCGGAACGATCGAGCTCATGCTCCGCCTGCATCCTGCCGCCCGCGAGATTTTCATCCCGCATGACTACACGACGACCAGTTTGGCGGCGCGCAAAGAGCTGGAGGCCCTGATTCCCCGCTTCGGCGCCAGGGTCCGGTTCCGCTTTACGGATCCTCTGACCATGGAAGAACTGTTGAAGGAGCTGGAGCGATTGTCCCCGGACAGTCTCGTCCTGCTGTCAAGTTTTTTCACCGATAAATCCGGCCGCACTTTCAGCATAGAGGGAACCACCCGGCTCTTTTCCGAACACAGCCCCGTCCCGATCTACTCCACCAACGAGCAGCGGCTCGGTTTCGGCATCGTCGGCGGCAAGCTCCTCGGCGCCCGGCATCACGGCGCCCATACCGCCCGCATCGCCCTGCGGGTATTGGCCGGCGAAAAGGCGTCCGCCATCCCGGTTGCCTTCAAGGGCGATTCGCGGTTCATGTTCGACTACAGGGTTTTGAGCCGTTTCGACATCCCGCTTTCGGCCTTGCCCGAAGGCAGCACGGTGATCAATAAACCCGTATCGTTTTACGCCACCCACCGTACCGTCATTCAATCAGCTTTGGGCGCAATTGCTTTCCTGGGGGCAGTAATCGCCCTGCTCTTGATCAACATCATCCAGCGGAGAAGATCCGTAATGGCGCTGCACCGGAGCGAAGAGAACTTCCGCCGTTCCATTGATGACTCCCCGCTGGGTGTGCGCATCGTGACCGCGGAGGGTGAGACCATTTATGCCAATCAGGCGATTCTGGATATGTATGGCTACGACAGCATCGAGGAATTGAGAACAACCCCCTTGAGGAAACGATACACCCCGGAGAGCTATGCCGAATTCCAGATAAGGTGGGAAAAACGAAGACAAGGTGCTTACAGCCCGTCGAATTACGAAGTGAATATCGTAAGGAAAGATGGCGAAATCCGCCATCTCCAGGTCTTCCGCAAAGAAGTAATTTGGAACGGTGCAAGACAGTTCCAGGTACTTTACCAGGACATCACCAAACGCAGACGGGCAGAGGAGAATATCCGGATCCTTGCCGACCTTATCGATATTTCGCCCCTCGCAATTACCGTACACGATTTAAAGGGGAATTTTCTATACGCCAACCGGAGGACGCTCGATCTGCACGGTTATTCCAAAGATGAACTCTTTGCCCGCAATCTTCATGAGATTGACGCGCCCGCAAGTTCGGCGTTGATCGAGGCGCGCATCCAACAAATTATGGAAATCGGCAAGGCGCGATTTGAAGTGGAGCATTACCGGAAAGACGGGACGCGATTCCCGCTTGAAGTCTTTGCGAAAGCAGCCGAATGGGGAGGACAGAAGGTTATTCTCAGCATCGCAACCGACATCACCGACCGCAAGCAAGCGGAGGAGGAGATTCATGATTCCCGGGAACAGATGCGGGCCCTTGCCGGGCGCCTGCAAGCGGGGCGGGAAGAGGAACGGACGCAGATCGCCCGTGAAATCCACGATGAGTTGGGCGGTGCCCTGACTGCTCTAAAGATCGACTTTTCCTTTCTGATGAGAGCGGCTATGAAAATAGAGAATGGTGCCGTCAGAACATCCATGCTTGCCGGTACGGACTCGATTATCAAATCCATCGACGCAGCCATTCAAGCCGTGCGCAGGATCGCAATGGAACTCAGGCCCGGCATTCTGGACGATCTCGGTCTCGTTGCGGCTCTGGAATGGCAGCTTATGGATTTCGAGAAACGCACCGGCATCCGCTGCGAATTTTTTCCACCCGGGGAAGATATAAGCCTTGACGCCGACCTCTCTACCGCATTGTTTCGCATCTTTCAGGAGGCGCTGACCAATGTGGCCCGCCACTCCAGGGCGACGGAGGTGCGCACCCGTCTGCGCAAGGAAGCGGACATCTTCACCCTGGAGGTGGAAGACAACGGCAAGGGCATCGAAAAAAAGAAGGCCCTGAGTTCGAAGTCGCTCGGACTTTTGGGGATGAGGGAACGCGCCCAGATGTTCGGGGGACGCCTCACCGTATCGGGAACTCCCGGAACAGGCACAAGGGTGACGGTCGAGATCTCGCCTGTGGAAAAGAGAAAGACGGAGCGGAAGCGAGGAGAGAGAACCGGATGATCAGGGTGATTGCCGTAGACGACCATCCAATCGTGCGGCATGGTTTGAAGCGGATCATCGCCGCGGAACGGGACATGGAGGTCGTGGGCGAGGCGGAAAACGCCCGGGAGGCGCTCCGCGTCGTCCGCCGGACCGCCTGCGATGCGGTTGTTCTGGATATCGCCCTGCCGGACGCCAGCGGTTTCGAATTGCTGGGCAGGCTTAAATCCGAGCGTCCGACCCTGCCCGTACTGATCATGAGCATCCACGATGAACGGCATTACGCCCTGCGAGCGATCAAAGCCGGCGCTTCAGGCTACCTGATGAAAAGCGCCATCCCGGAGGAACTGGTCAGGGCCATCCGCAGGATCGCCGGCGGCGGGAAATACATCAGCCCCTCCCTCGCGGAAAGGCTGGCGTCGGGGCTTGTTTCCCCGGACAAATCGCTCCACGAGAAGCTCTCCGACCGCGAATTCCAGATCATGCGTCTGATCTCCTCCGGAAAGTCGCTCAAGGAAATCGGTGCGGCGTTGTTCATCAGCGAGAAGACGGTGAGCAGCCACCGCGCCCGCATTCTGGAGAAAATGGACATGCAGACGAACGCCGATCTTACCCGCTATGCCCTGGAACATCGCCTCGTTTGAAAAACCTCGATAGGCGCCGCCCCGCCTTTTCAGCTTCTTCCGGCAAATAATCGCTTCTTGTGAACCCTTCCTCATCAGGGAATTCTTACAATAAAAACGGCATTCCCTTACAGACGAACCGTTTCCGGATGCGATAATATGAAATTGTGGCCGTTTCGCGTCCTGGAATCCCGTCGTTGACAGCTCGCTTTCAGGACAGCCGCCGCCTTCCAAGCGATTTTTAAAAATTACCGGATGACAAACGCCGCCGAGGCGCGGGCGCAATATCTTTAAAGAGGTCGGTATGAAGGTATTTCTCGTTGACGATTCGGCCGTTGTGCTCGAAAAACTTGCGGCCATGCTCTCGGACATAGACGGCGTCGAGATCGCCGGGCAGGCCCGGAACGCACAGGATGCGATCCAATCCATCTTGAATCTGAAGCCCGACGTGGTGATCCTGGACATCCGCCTCGACGGCGGGGGCAGCGGAATGGATGTTCTAAAGCGGATCAAGAAGGAACCCAAGCCGCCCGTTGTCATCATGCTCACGAACTATCCCTATCCCCAGTACCGGGAAAAGTGCAGGACTCTCGGCGCGGATTATTTCTTCGACAAGGTGACTGAAATCGAGAAGGTTTTGGATACGTTCAAACAATTGCTGACGGATAAATCTTGACGAACTGTCGTTTCCCAACCGTAACAGGCGGAGAGGGACAGATCATGGATAATCCCCGGGGAAGAGAAATACGCTTTCCGAAGACGCTGACACAAGCGTGTGCGGCGCTCGCGGCGGGATTCGGATTTCTTGCCCTGCTGGGATGGATTCTGGCCGTGCCCCTCCTGTGCAGCTTTGGGTCGGGTCTGATCCCGATGGCGCCAAGCACGGCGCTGCTGTTCGTGTTGCTCGGAGTTACGATCTTTCTCCGCGCCCACATTCCGCAAAGCGCCGCAGTGCGGAATATTGGCATGGCCGCCGGCGTCCTCGGCATCCTGGCCGGACTGCTTCTGTTCACTTTTTCCTACCAGGGAATATATTCGGATATCGAACGTCTCGGCATCGCACGCGCCGGCAAACTGGACGGAATGCCGATCGGCCACATGTCGCCCGTGACGGCGCTCCTGTTTTTCCTGGCAGGGGGGTCTTTTCTGGCGTCGCTGTCGGCTGCCGCCGGCCGGCCGGGGCGGGCAATTCCGGCTTTGGGGCTCGCATTTCTCGTTATCGCGGCAAGTTGTCTTTTCGCCATCGCCTATTTCATCGGACCGCCCTTGCTATACGGCGGGCGCTTTATCCCGCCCGCCCTGCCCACCAGCCTGGCCTTCGCGGCTCTGGGGATCGCGCTGGCGGCAACGGCCCGAATGCAGGCCGGCCCGTGCCGGAAACTTAACGAAAAAGCGAATGCACGCGCCGCGTATGCGCTTACGTCGGTTTTCGTCGTCATGGCGCTGGGAATCGTCGCCGCGGGGCACCTCTACTACAGGAGCTATGAAAAGCAATACCGGCTTCAAGTGGAGCGGGAACTTGCCGCGATCGCGGAACTGAAGGCGAGCGAACTGGTCCAATGGAGAAAGGAGCGCCTGGGCGACGCTTCCTTCTTTTACCGGAATACCTTTCTTTCGACACTGGCGAGGCGGTTTTTCGACCAACCGGACAATAACGGGGCGCAAAAACGACTCCGCGCGTGGCTGGAACAGATCCGGACTGCCTTTTCCTACGACCGGGTCTGCCTCCACGATGCCGAAAATCTGGAACGGCTCTCGGCCCCTCCAGCACTCGAACGGCCCGCTGCCTCTTTTTCGCGCGGCGCTTCGGAAGCATTCAAATCCGGCACGGTAGCCTTCGAGGATTTTTACCGCAGCGATATAGATGGGCGGGTTTACCTGAATCTGATCGTTCCCCTGTTCGATGAGGCAGGCAGTCGGATCATCGGTGTTCTATCCCTGCGCATCGATCCCGAAAATTACCTTTATCCGTTGATCACTCGCTGGCCGACGTTTAGCCGGACGGCCGAGACCCTGATCGTCCGCCGGGAGGGAAACGAGGCTGTTTTCCTGAACGCACTCCGGTTTCGCAGGGATGCCGCCCTCAAGTTGCGAATCCCCCTGGAGCGGAGGGATGTGCCGGCCGTCCAGGCGGCTTCGGGCCGGCAGGGGATCGTGGAGGGAATAGATTATCGCGGAGTCCCTGTGCTTGCCTATGTGCGCAACGTTTCCGATTCTCCGTGGTTCCTGGTCGCCCGCATGGATGTCTCGGAGGTATATGAGCCGCTTCGGGAAAAACTATGGGAAGTTGTCCTGTTCATCGCAGTATTGCTCCTGGGCGCCGGGTCAATCATTGGATTGATCTGGCGCAATCAGCGCGTCCGCTTCTACCGGAAACACTACGAGGCCGCCGAGGCGCTGCTGGAAAGCAAGGAACGGCAGCGGACAATCGTGGAAACATCCCCGCTGGCCGTCATCGTCACCGATCCCGAGGGAAACGTCAAGTTATGGAACAACGCGGCGGAAGCCACATTCGGCTGGAGCGCCAACGAAGTCGTCGGCAAGCCGAATCCCATAGTGCCGCCCGACAGGTACGACGAGGTTCGACAGGTTCGCCGACAAATCATGGACGGCAAATCCTTTGTAGGCGTCGAAACGGAACGCCTGCGCAAAGACGGGTCGCGGATCGCGGTAAGCTACTCGGCGACCGCGCTGTGCGACGCGGCGGGCCGGAAAACCGACATCCTGGCCATCGTCGCCGACATAACCGAACGCAAACGGGCCGAGGCGGCCCTGCAGGCAAAGAACGAAGAGTTGAACGCCGTCACACAACAGCTCTGGCAGACGGCGAAGCTGGCAACGATGGGAGAGCTGGCCTCCAGCATCGCCCACGAACTGAACAATCCCCTGGCCACCGTCAGCCTCCGGATCGAATCCCTGACGGAGCAGACATCCCAGGACGATCTGCGCCGGCGGGAACTGGAAATCATCGGGCAGGAGGTCGAGCGGATGGGAAATCTCGTGGCCAATCTCCTCCAGTTCAGCCGCCGCGGCCGGAAGCAGATTTCCACGGTCGATATACGCGAGGAGATTGAAAAGACCATCGAGCTCATCCACTACCATTTCCGGAAGAACAATATCCGGGTCGTCAGGGAATTTGCGGCCGAGGTTCCGGGGATCCTCGCAGACCGCCAGCAACTGAGGCAGTTGTTTCTGAACCTGTTCACGAATGCGGGCGACGCCATGCCGAAGGGCGGAACGCTGACCATAAGGATTAAGAGATCAGAGGTCAGAGATCAGGGAGCAGGGGCAAACCTGACCCCCGATCCTCGACCTCCGACCTCCGACCCCAAAGGCAAAGCCTTCGTGGTTATCGAGATTGCCGACACGGGGATTGGAATCCCGCCTGAGATCCTGCCCAAAGTCATGGAACCCTTCTATTCCACGAAACCGGAGGGAAAAGGCACCGGGCTGGGACTGGCCATTTGCCGGCGCATCGCGCAGGAACACGGGGGTACGCTCGACATAACGAGCGAAGGCATTCCCGGCAAGGGAACGAAAGTCCGCATCACCCTGTCGTCGATGAATGCGGGCAATGCGGCCGGTTTAGAAGAATTCAAACAATTGCCGACGGAGGCGTCTTGAAGCAGGACCTCCTATTGCGCACAAGGGGTATCGGTCATGAATGGCAATATCGATCTGGTCGTTTTCACCCTCGATGAGAACCGTTTTGCGTTGAAGCTCGCCGCCGTGGAAAGGGTGGTGCGCGTCGTCGAGTTCACGCCGCTCCCCAAGGCGCCGGATATCGTGCTCGGGATCATCGCTGTCCAAGGCGGGATCATTCCGGTCATCGACATCCGAAAGCGCTTCCGCTTCCCGGAGCGGGAGACGCAACTGAACGATCGGCTCGTCATTGCCCGAACGGCAAAAAGGAGCGTCGCCCTGCTGGCGGATGATGTGACCGGCGTCATGGCCTGCCCGAAAGAGCGGATCGTGGAGGCCGGCAAAGTGGTCTCCGGAATGGCGTTTGTGGAGGGCATCGTAAAGATCGATGCGGGAATGATTCTCATTCATGACCTCGACGCGTTTCTCTCTCTAAACGAGGAGAACATGTTGGACGATGCCTTGAGGGAATCCGCCGGCTCGATGAACGGGGAGTAAAAAAACCATGCCTGCCGAAATCTCCCGCGAAACGCTGGCCCGGCTCAGTGAACATCTGAAGACACAAATGGGCCTTTATTTTCCGGAGAAACGCTGGGACGAACTCCGGCGGAAAATGACTCAGGCCATGAAGGATTTTGATTACCGGGATCTGCGCGGTTTTATCGAGTGGCTCGTGTCGACGCCGTTGAGCAAACGGGAAATAGAGATTCTGGCGGGCCGCCTCACCATCGGTGAAACCTACTTCTGGCGCGAACCGCGGGTATTTGAGGCCCTCGTGGAACGGGTTCTTCCGGAACTGATTCGTGCGCGGGAAAAGGGCGAGAGGCGGCTGAGAATCTGGAGCGCGGGCTGCGCGACCGGCGAGGAGCCGTACTCCATTGCGATTGCGCTGCGCAGAGCGCTGCCTGTTCAGGAAGATTGGCGGATCTCGATCCTGGCGACGGACATCAACCCCGGAATGCTGCGCCGGGCGACGGAGGGCGTGTACGGCCAATGGTCGTTCCGCAGCTTGCCAAAATGGATGAAAGAAGGATATTTTCGCCGCAATGAGGACGGCCGGTATGAGATTCTCCCGGAGATCCGGAAGATGGTTGCGTTCGCCTACCTGAATCTTGCGGAAGACCTCTATCCGTCGCCCCTGAACAACACCAACGCGATGGATCTCATCTTCTGCCGGAATGTGCTGATGTATTTTACGCCGGAGCGCGCCGTCCAAGTCGGGCAGGGCCTTTACAACGCTCTTGTGAACGGCGGGTGGCTGGCGGTCGGCGCGAGCGAACTTTCCCAGCAACTCTTTCCGCAATTCGCGTCGGTGCATTTTCCCGGGGCGATTGTCTATCGGAAGGAAACCGGGAAACCCCGACCGTCCGGGGTTTTTCGTCTTGAAGGGATTTCCTTTCCAAAAGAGAAGGTCCAACCGGGAAGGGAATCCGCGGCCGGGGCTGGAAAGGCGGCGGCGCCGCCCCCATTGCGCGAAAGCGAACGGATACCGGTTGTCGAAAGCGCATCGCCGCAGCAGGCCGCCGCCCTGGAAACAGCGGATCGTTCCGCACCTCGACGCGACAAGGCGGCGCCAGAGAAACAGGAGGACGCGGATACCCCTTTCACCATCGCGCTCGGGATCCGAGCGCTTGCCGACCAGGGCAGACTCGCAGAGGCATTATCGGCCTGTGAAAAGGCCATCGCCCGCAGCAAGCTCGATCCCGAAATGCATTATCTCCGTGCCGTCATTCTTCAAGAGTCAAATGAGCAAGGGGAGGCAATTGCCGCGCTCAAGCGCGCGCTCTATCTCGATCCGAACTTTGTGCCGGCGCATTTCGCCATCGGCAACCTGATGCTGCGCCGGGGAAATGCGCGGGCAGCGAAGAAGAGTTTCGAGAACGTGCTTGCGCTCCTGAGTGCGCGTCGGGCGGAGGATATCCTGCCCGAATTCGAGGGGCTGACGGCGGGCAGGTGCAGGGAAATCATTGACGCAACCATCCGGATAGGGGCATCGGCATGAAGAAGGATAAAGTTACAACTCCCCCGGAGCAGAGTGCGAACATCAACTGGAGCGATATCCGGCAGCGGCTGGACAAGGCGCGGGAGTCGCTGGAGCGGGAGGCCGCCCCGACCCGGAAGGAAAAGGACGCCATCCTCAAAGCGCGGGCGCGGCTCCTGGCGAGTGAAACGGCGGAAGTCGCGGCGCGGGAATTTCTCGACGTCATCGAGTTCAGCCTGGCGGCCGAAACCTACGGGATCGAGTCCGCGTTTGTCCGCGAAGTCTATCCGTTGAAAGATTTCACGCCGCTCCCCGGAACTCCGCCCTTTGTCCTGGGCATCGTCAACGTGCGCGGGCAGATTCTTTCGGTGATCGACCTCAAGAAATTCTTCAATCTTCCGGAAAAGGGTCTGGGACAGCTCAACAAGGCGATCATCATCCGCAACGACACGATGGAATTCGGCATCCTGGCGGACGCGGTTCGCGACGCCCGCCCCGTCCCGCTGGAAACGGTCCAGGCGGCGCCTCCCACCGTCACCGGAATCGGCGCGGAGTATCTGAAAGGCGTTACCGGCGAAGGCGTGATCATCCTCGCCGCGGAAAAGATTCTGGGCGACGAAAAGATCATCGTGCGCCAGGAGGCGGATTAGCACCATTCATCAAAAAGGAGGGGCTTTCTATGAAACGCTACATAAATAACCTGTCCACCCGATACAAACTTTTTCTTTGTTTCGGAGTCCTGTGGCTCCTGCTGGCAATTGTGATCTTCGCCGCTTACGGGAGCCTCACGGGGATCACGGAGTCGGAGAAAAAGCTGGGCGATGTCTATTTCAAAATCGCATTAGATCTACGGCAGCTCAGGTCAGAGCAGAATTATAACCGGGGTCAGATGCTGGAGATGATGTTGACTCCCAAAAGAGAGGACCAGGAGAAAATTGCGCAGGAAATCAGGGCCACTGCCCAACGGACTGACGTGTTGGCAAAAGACCTGCTCAAGCTGGATCCGGATCCCCAGTACCAGGCCCGGCTCAAAGAGATTCTGAGCACTAAGGAGATGTTCCGTCAGACGCGGGAAAATATGATTGCGATGATCCGCCAGGGGAAAACGGCCGAGGCGCAGCGATTGGGACTCGGCGTTCAGGACGAGCGCTTCGATAAGATCAGGTCAATCGCCATGGAACTGGGGGATAAGGCGAGCGACGATGCCGGCCGGCAGCTCGCTCTGGATATGCGGGCGGCGAAGCGTTCAATAGTTTTTTTCGTGATTGTGGGTGTCATCGCTTTTCTCTTGGGCGGAGTCATGATCGTGCTGTTGAATCAAAGCATCGCCAAACCGCTTACCTCCATCACCAAAGTCGCGCAGCAAATTGCCGGCGGAGATTTATCTGTCGGTGTTCCTGCAGATCAGCGCACAGACGAGGTCGGCGCGTTGACGGGAGCCTTTCGGCAGATGGCGGAGAATCTCCGCCGCTCGACAGAGGAGATCACTGAAGCAGTCAACCTGCTCGGCTCCTCTGCGAGCGAGATTCTGGCGGCCACCACACAGGTCGCCTCCGGCACCGCGGAGACGGCGACCGCCATCAGCGAGACCACGACTACAGTGGAAGAGGTCCGGCAGGCCGCGCAACTCTCCTCGCAAAAGGCAAAAAATGTCTCCGACAGCGCGCAGCAGGTCGCCCGGGTCACTCAAGCCGGTCAGAAGGCCGTCGAAGAAACAACCGCCGTCATGCGCCATATCCGCGACCAGATGGAGTCCATCGCCCAAACTATCGTCCGCTTGAGCGAGCAGGGCCAATCCATCGGCGGCATCATCGCCTCCGTGACCGACATTGCCGACCAGTCCAATCTGCTTGCGGTCAACGCCGCCATTGAAGCCGCCAGGGCCGGAGAACAGGGCAGGGGATTTGCGGTGGTGGCTCAGGAGATCAAGAGCCTGGCGGAGCAGTCCAAGCAGGCCACCGCGGAGGTGCGCAGCATCCTGAACGACGTGCAGAAGGCAACCAGCGCCGCGGTGATGGCGACGGAGCAGGGGAGCAAGGCGGTGGAGGCAGGGGTAAAGCAGTCGGCGCAATCAGGAGAAGCGATCCGGGTACTGGCGGAGAGCACCGGGGAAGCGGTGCAGGCGGCGGTGCAGATTGTCGCGTCCAGCCAGCAGCAGGTGGTGGGGATGGATCAGATCGGGACGGCGATGGAGAACATCAATCAGGCCGGAGCGGAGACCGCGGCCAGCATGAGGCAGGCGGAGGTGTCGGCGCAGAACCTCCATGAGCTGGGACAGAAACTCAAACGGCTGGTGGATCAGTATCGAATCTGAAGCAGGTGAGCGGGATGGACAAGAAGGACAGCGAATTTCTGAAACGACTCCGGGCAACGTTCCGGGTTGAGGCTGAGGAACATTGCCGCGCCATATCTTCCGGTCTCATCGAACTGGAGAAAACGCCGGCGGCGGAAAGACGCGCGGAATTGATCGAGACCGTGTTCCGCGAGGCCCACAGCCTCAAGGGCGCGGCCCGTTCCGTGAATATGCGGGACATCGAATCCCTCTGCCAGCCGCTGGAGGGCGCGTTTGCCGCACTGAAAAGCCGCGAGGTTTCCCTCTCGCCCGCGCTGTTCGATCTGTTTCACCGGGCGGTGGACAACATCGCAGAGCTTGTCGCGGCCGCGAATGGGGAACGAACGTTGCGTGACCGGACGCGAGCGAGGGAACTGATCCGGCAATTAGGAGAGGTTGCACAGGATGCCGCTCCCGCCGGAAAGCCGGAAGAAGCCGCATCTGTTGGGGAGGCTATTCCAATCGAGATTACGCCGGCGCCGCCTCCTCGCAGGGAGGAAACAACCCCGCAAGGCCCGCCGGAAAGGGAAACCCCGCTCCCGGTTGAAACCGTGAGAATACCAACGGCCAAGCTGGACCCGCTCCTCCTCCAGGCGGAGGAGCTGATCCAGGCAAATATGGCTGCCGGTCAGCGGTTTATCGAGTTACGGGATCTCAACAGAGAGCTTGTCTCGTGGAAGGCGGAATCAACGAAGTGGAAAGATCGGCAATCCACGAGGGCCGAGCCGGCATTGAGCGAGATCCCGGAGTTACATGAGGCGCGCCTGAACGCCCTCCAAACCCGGGTGGCTGCCGTAGCCGAGACGGCGAAACAGGATCAGCGCGCAATCAGGCGGTTGGTGGACGATCATCTGGAGGCGATGAAACAGGTTCTGATGCTTCCGGTAGCGACACTCGTGGAGGTTTTCCCCAAGCTGGTCCGCGATCTGGCGCGCGATCAGGGCAAGGAAGCGGACCTGGTCGTGCACGGCGCGGAGATCGAGATCGACAAGCGGATTCTCGAAGAACTGAAAGACCCGCTCATCCACCTCATCCGGAATTGCGTTGACCACGGCATCCAAAAGCCCGAGGAACGCGCGCGCCGGAACAAACCTCCGCGCGGAACGATCATGCTCGGCTTCGGCGCAAGAAACGGCCGCCAGGTCGAGATCCTGGTCTCCGACGACGGCACAGGCATTGACGTGGATCAAGTCCGGGCGGCGGCGATAAAGGTGGGCGTTCTTTTACCGGAGGCAGCCGGTAAACTCGATCCGCAGGAGGTATTGCCGCTCGTCTTCCAATCGGGAATCACCACCAGCCCCATCATCACGGACATCTCGGGGCGCGGTCTGGGGCTGGCGATCGTGCGCGAAAAGGCGGAAAAACTCGGCGGGGAAGTGTCCGTTGACAGCCGCAGGGATATCGGCACGACCATCCGCCTTATCTTGCCGCTGACACTTGCCACGTTCAGAGGGGTTTTGGTGCGGGCGGGCGGGCAGGTATTTGTTCTGCCCACGATCAATGTCGAGCGCGTGCTGCGGGTGAGCCCGGGAGAGATCAAGACCGTCGAAAACCGGGAGACGCTTCAGGTGAACGGGGATATCCTCTCGGCGGTCAGGCTGGGAGACGCCCTGGGATTGCCCCTTCGAAACAACGGGTCTTCAGGGATCGGGATTCCTGCTGCTTCTTCGAACCACATTCCCGTCGTTGTTCTTGCGTCTGCGGATAGGCGTATTGCCTTCCTGGTAGACGAGGTCCTCGACGAGCATCAGGTTCTGGTGAAGGGTTTGGGCAGGCAACTGAAGCGCGTGCGCAACATTGCCGGCGCAACCGTCCTGGGAACCGGCCAGGTTGTGCCCATTCTCAACGTCCCTGATCTGATGAAATCGGCCGTACGAACGGCGGGGGCGGTCCGAGCAGCGGCGAGCGAAAAGGGGCCGGCGAAAACGGGAAACATTCTTGTGGTGGAAGATTCGATCACTTCGCGGGCTCTGATCAAGAACATCCTGGAAACGGCCGGCTACCGGGTGGCAACAGCCGTGGACGGCATTGACGCCTTCACTCAAGTCCGCAGCGGCGAATTCGACCTGGTGGTGTCGGATGTGGATATGCCGCGGATGAGCGGTTTCGAACTCACGGCCAGGATTCGCGCCGACAGGAAACTCGGCGAGTTGCCGGTGGTGCTGGTGACCGCCCTCGAATCGCGCGAGGACCGGGAGCGCGGCATCGAAGTCGGCGCGAATGCCTACATCGTCAAGAGCAGTTTCGATCAGAGCAATCTGCTGGAAGTGATTCGCAGGCTGATATGAGGGGTCGGAGGTCAGGCATGATCAGGGTTCTCGTTGTTGACGATTCGAAAGTAGTCCAGGAGTTTCTTGCGCACGTTCTCGCTTCCGATCCGGCCATTCAGGTTATCGGCATCGCCGGCGACGGCGAAGAAGCCCTTGAGGCAGCAAAACAAAAACGTCCCGACGTCATTACGATGGACATCCACATGCCCAAACTCGACGGTTTTGAGGCGACCCGCGCGATCATGGAAGCCGCGCCGACGCCGATCGTCATCGTGACCGGAAGTCTCAGAACCAAAGAGCTCGCCACCTCTTTCCACGCCATGGAGGCGGGCGCCCTGGCGGTGGTTCTCCGCCCGCCGGGGATAGGCCACCCGGAGCATGAGGCCGCCGCCGGGGAATTGATCCGGACGGTGAAACTGATGTCCGAGATCAAGGTTGTAAAACGCCATCCCGCGGCAAGGGCGAGGTCGCTGCCGCCGGCCAGGATCGAAGTCCCAAAGGCAGCAACTGAAATAAAAGCCATTGCGATCGGCGCTTCCACCGGGGGACCGCCGGTGCTGCAACAGATCCTTGCCGGTTTGCCCCGGGATTTGCCTGTTCCCGTGCTCATGGTTCAACACATTGCGGCGGGGTTCACCAAAGGTTTCGCAGAATGGCTTTCCGGCACCACCCGCTTCCCGGTGCACATCGCGTTGCATGGGGAGTATCCACTGCCGGGTCACGGGTATATCGCCCCGGATGGTTTTCACCTGGGAATCGGAAACGGACTTCGCATTGTCCTCAGCGATCACGCGCCGGAGAATGGTCTGCGGCCTTCGGTTGCGTATCTATTTCGCTCAGTCCTGCAAACCCTGGGTCCGCGCGCGGCGGGTGTATTGCTGACCGGAATGGGGCGGGATGGGGCGGCGGAATTGAAGGAAATGAAAGACAGGGGCGCCGTCACCATTGTCCAGGATAAGGAAAGTTCCGCCGTGCACGGCATGCCCGGGGAAGCGGTCGCCCTGAACGCGCACACGTACGCGCTGCCCCCGGATAAAATCGCCGCCCTGCTGGGAACGCTCGCTGGGGGCCGGTCGAATTCCAAAGCGAAACTTGAGTGAGGAGAGAATGATCATGGGCAAAAGAGGGAACACCTTAAAAATCCTGATCGTTGAGGACAGTCCGACACAGGCGGAAACCCTGAAATATAACCTGGAAGAACAGGGACATCAGGTCATTCACGCCATGAACGGCAGAGATGCGCTCGCGATCCTGAACGATCAAAAGCCGGATATGGTCATCAGCGACATCATCATGCCCGCGATGGACGGCTTTGAACTTTGCAGAAATATCAAGGCAAATGAAAGACTCAGGAGAACCCCGGTCATCCTGCTAACCTCTCTTTCGGATCCGCAGGATGTCTTCAGGGCGGTGCAATGCGGCGCGGATCAATTCGTCACCAAGCCTTACGACGAAAAGCGCCTTCTCGACACCATCGAGCACCTTCTTCATGACAAGAATCTTAACGATCGAGAGGAAGACCGAAGGGGCATTCATATTTCCTACAGGGGTGAAAAGTATTTAATCACATCGAACCGGCGGCAGATTCTCAACCTCCTTCTTTCGACATATGAAACGGCAAGGGCAAAAAACATCGAATTGATCAGAACGCAGGATGAACTGAAGAGTCTCAACGATACTCTCGAGGAAATGGTCAACAACAGAACGATTGCCCTTCAGGCGAAGAACGAGGAGCTGAATACCGTTTTGCAGCAGCTCTGGCAGGCGGCGAAGCTGGCGACGATGGGAGAACTGGCCTCCAGCATCGCCCACGAATTGAACAATCCCCTCGCCACCGTCAGTCTCCGGATCGAATCCCTGACGGCGCAGACATCCCAGGACGATCTGCGCCGGCGGGAACTGGAAATCATCGGGCAGGAGGTCGAGCGGATGGGGAATCTCGTGACCAACCTCCTCCAGTTCAGCCGCCGCAGCCAAAAGCAGATCTCTACGGTGGATATACGCGAGGAAATTGAAAAGACCATCGAGCTCATCCACTACCACTTCCGCAAGAACAATATCCGGGTCGTCAGGGAATTTGCGGCCGAGGTTCCGGGGATCCTCGCAGACCGCCAGCAATTGAGGCAGTTGTTTCTGAACCTGTTCACGAATGCGGGCGACGCCATGCCGAAGGGCGGAACGCTGACGATCCGCATTGCGGCGCAGGCCGAAGAAAAAAAGATTTTCATCGAGATTGCCGACACGGGGATTGGAATCCCGCCTGAGATCCTGCCCAAAGTCATGGAACCCTTCTATTCTACGAAACCGGAGGGAAAAGGCACCGGGCTGGGACTGGCCATTTGCCGGCGCATAGCGCAGGAACACGGGGGAATGCTCGACATAACGAGCGAAGGCATTCCCGGGAGAGGAACGAAAGTCCGCATCACCCTGTCGTCGATGAATGCGGGCAATTCATCCGGTTTAACGGACCCATGAACGTAAGGGGCGGATCATGAAAAATATCGCGCAAAAGAACCCCAATTACAAAGTAGGCCATGTCCTGGTCGTTGACGATGAAGCCGAACTGATGAGCGCCCTTTGCGAGATGCTGGCCGGCCAGGGATATGAAACGGCGGGATTTCCGTCGGGCGCCGAAGCCCTAACTGTTCTCAAGGAGCGGGAATTCGATCTGCTGCTGACCGATCTGATGATGCCCGGGATGGACGGGATCGAGCTGATCCGGGCCGGTCTCGAGATCGATCCCAATCTCATCGGCATCATCATGACCGGCCACGGCACTGTGCAGACCGCCGTGGAGGCGATGAAGACCGGCGCCTTCGATTACATCCTGAAACCGTTCAAGCTCAACACCCTTCTGCCGCTGCTCTCCCGCGCCATGCAGGTGCGCAATCTGCGGATGGAAAACATGCAGCTCAAGGAGACCGTGGCCATTCACGAACTGGGAAAGGCCGTCGCCTTCTCCTCCGATTTCAATTCGATCCTGAACAAGATCGCCGACGCCTCGCTTCAGCAGTGCAGCGCCGATGAGGTGTCCATCATGCTGCCGGCGAAGGGCGGCAGAGAGCTTTACGTTGCCGTAGTCCGCGGCGGGCGTACGGAAAATCTCGGGGAGCATGCGCCGCTCGAGCAGGGCATCGCCGGCTGGGTAGCCCGCAACCGCGAGTCTGTTATATTTCGGGGAGAAGTCGATGATCCCCGCATGGCGCCGATCCGGCCGCGAAGCGATATTCACACGGCCGTCTCCATGCCTATGCTCTCCCAGGGCAAGCTGGTGGGCGTTCTGAACGTCAACATCACAAAGAGCCACCGCCAATTTACATTGGGACAGTTGAAGGCGCTGAGCATCCTGGCGAGCATCATCGCCCCCATCCTGGAAAACGCGGCGTTGAACATCCAGATCCGCAAGGCCGAGGAGGAATACCGTTCCATCTTCGAAAACGCCCGCGAGGGAATCTTCCGGAGCCTGCCCGGGAAACGCTTCATCGCCGCCAATCCCGCTCTCGCCCGGATATTCGGCTACGACGCGCCGGAAGATATTTTGGCAAGTGTAACGGACATAACCCGCCAGATTTACGTAAATCCCGATGATGCCGCCGAATTTGTCCGGCTCATGGAAACACGGGGAGAGGTCCTCAATTTTGAGTGCCGGGTCTCCCGTAAAGACGGCGGCCGGATCTGGATATCGGTCAGCGCCCATGCCGTCCGCGACGAGAAAGGCGGTCTGCTTTACAACGAGGGCAGCCTTGAAGACATTACCGAGCGCAAACAGTCAGAAGAAAGGTTGAAACTGGCCAAGGAGATTCTCGAGACGCTGAACCGCCCGAATGACATTATAAAGCTTATCGGCGACATCCTTCACCTGTTCAAGGACAGCACGGGTATTGAGGCCATCGGGATACGGCTGCGGGAGGGAGAAGATTACCCCTACTACGTGACCAACGGTTTTCCCGACCATTTCCTGGAAGCCGAGAATTACCTTTGCGCGCGCGACGGCGCCGGCGAAATCGTCAGAGATGCTGACGGCAATCCATATCTCGAGTGCATGTGCGGGAATATCCTTTGCGGCCGGACCGATCCTTCCAAACCCTTTTTCACGGAAGGCGGCAGCTTCTGGACGAACAGCACGACGAAACATCTATCTGAGCAATCCGAGAAGGAGTATCAGGGCCGCATCAGAAACCGCTGCAACGCGGAGGGGTACGAGTCCCTGGCGCTGATCCCCCTGCGCTCGGGGGAGGAGATCATCGGGCTGATGCAGTTGAGCGATAAAAGGCCGAATTTATTCACCCTCGACATGATCCGGTTTCTCGAGGGGATCGGCGCCAGCATCGGCATCGCGGTCGCCCGGAGGCGCACGGTCGAAAAATTGCGGAAGGGCATCGACGACACCATCCGGGCAATGGCTATGATTGTTGAAGAAAGAGATCCTTATACCGCCGGTCACCAGGAGAGGGTCGCCAACTTGTCCGTGGCCATCGCCCAGGAACTGAACCTTTCCGAAGAGCAGATCAGCGGCATCCGAATGGCAGGAATGATACATGATGTCGGCAAGATAAAAGTTCCGGCGGAAATTCTCAGCAAGCCGACCAAACTGAGCCATATAGAATTCAGTCTGATACAATCTCATGCCGAAGTCGGTTATAGAATTCTGGAAACGATAGCGTTTCCTTATCCTGTCGCAAAGATCGCCTATCAGCACCACGAACGGATCAATGCCTCCGGCTATCCGCAGAGGCTCAAAGGAGACGAGATTCTCATCGAGGCGCGAATTCTTGCCGTCGCGGATGTGGTCGAAGCGATGGCCTCCCACCGGCCTTATCGGGCGGCTTTAGGGATTAATGCCGCACTGGATGAGATTGAGAAGAACAGTGTGACTCTATATGACGCCGGTGCGGTGGAAGCATGTCTGAGGCTTTTCAAAGAGAAGGGGTATCGGATGGAAAACTGAAGGGATAAATAATCTCCCCCCCCTTGGCGGGGGAGGGTTGGGGTGGTGGGGGTGAATAAAGGTTATTCCTCGCTGTCAGGGCCGGCTTTTCGGCGTGTCTTCTTTCCTTTTCAGGTATTGCCAGCGCGCCAGCGAAAGCACCTCCGGGTTGGCCACGTTGGCGGGGATGAACCCCTGGGAGAGATCGACCACCCGCTCGGCCCCGGCGACGGCCATCCGCGCCACGCACTCTTCGGTAAGGGCCGCGGTATGGGGGGTGAGGATCGCGTTCTTCAGCGAAAGCAACTCGTTGCCGGACTGGAGCGGCTCGTCCGCAAACACGTCCAGACCCGCGCCGGCGATCTCCCCTTCCCGCAGGGCCGCGACGAGGTCATTCTCATTGATAACGCCGCCCCGCGAGGTATTGACGATAAAGGCCGTCCTTTTCATCCCGGAGAAGAACCGCCGGTCGAACATCCCTTCCGTGTCCTTCGTCAGCGGCGTATGGATCGAGATGACATCGGAGTCCCGGCAGAGGTCCTCCAGGCTTGTGAATTCAGCCCAGTCCCGGCAATTCTCCTTCTGCTCATCGGCAAGCAGGGCGTCGTACGCCAGGACTTTCATCGCGAAGACCGTATGGCAGGCCCAGGCGAGCTGCGAACCGATCCTCCCGAAACCGACGATCCCGACCGTCTTTCCGTGCAGATCGCGGGGGATGTTTCGGTAGCGGATCGAAAAATTCCCCTTCCGCACCTCGCCGTCCATCAGGAACAACTGCTTGAAGAGCGCCAGCATCAGCGCCAGGGCGTGTTCGACGACCGAGGCGGTGTTCACGCCGAGGCTGGAGGTCACGATGATCCCCTTTTCGGTCGCGGCGTGGATATCGACGTTGTCCACCCCGGCCCCGGTCCGCGAAATCATCATCAGGCCGTTGGGCCAGGCCAGCAGTTCGCGGGTGATCCTGATCCCAGTCCGCAGGACGATCGCCTGGACCTCCTTGAGCAGCGGCCCGCAGGTCTCCGGCGTCGGCTCGCTCGCCGAAACGATTTCGATTCCGTTTTTCTCGAGAACGGCGACCGCTTCGTATTCAATCTGCTGGGGCAGAAGTACCTTCATCCTTTTCACCGCAATTGGTCTGCATCCATCTCGACACTTCGAAAAATCATATCCCTACGCGCGCTGTACATTTTTCGGCCCTGCACCTCCTCGCTGCGCTGCCGGGAAAAAACTCGCGCCTTCGGCGCTCAGACAGTTTTCCCGGCGGGCGCTCCGCTGCGGGGGCAGGGCACCCCGAAAAATCTACAATGCGCGCTTCCGGGACATGATTTTCAAATTGCATGGGATTCACCTTAGATAACGGCCCCCGCATACGTCCAGCGTGATCCCCGTGATGTAGCTCGCCTCGTCGGAGGCGAGGAAAACCACGGCGGCGGCGATCTCCTCCATGGTGCTCAGCCTCCGGAGGGGGATCTGGGCCAGCACCCTGTCCTTCTCCTCCTGCCCCTTCTCATCCCAGAGGCCCTTTATCCTGTCGCCGGTCATGGTGACCGTGGGCGCGACCGCATTGACGCGGATCCCCCGCGGCCCGAAATCGTAGGCCAACTGCCTGGTCAGCCCCTCGATCCCCGCCTTGGCCGCTGTGTACTGAACGCCGGCCAGCGAAGCCCGCCAGTGCCCGGCCAGCGCCGAGATATTCACTATCGCCCCCCCGCCCTGCCTCTCCATCGCCGGAATTACTTGCTGGCAGCAGAGAAACGCCCCCTTGAGATTGACGTTCACCACCAGGTCCCAGTGCCTCTCCTCGATCTCGGCGAGCTTGTGCGGGGTATTGAGCGCGCCGCCGGCGTTGTTCACCAGCAGGTCTATCCTGCCCCAGGCGGCGAGGACCTTTTGCACGCCCGCTTCCACCTGGGTCTTGTCCGTCACGTCCATCCTGACGCCGAGGGCCTCCGCGCGGGAAAAGGGGGGACAGCTCCCGATTTCCCCCGCTCTGATCTCTTCAACGGCCGCGGCAATCGTTTTCTCGTTGACGTCGGCGATGGCGACCTTTGCCCCTTCCAGCGCGCAGGCGCGGGCGATGGCAAGCCCCATCCCCTGCCCCGCGCCGGTCACCACGGCCACCCTGCCCTTGAGTCTCTCCATTCAAACCTCCTGTTTTCACCCCCGCTCAAGCCCGTTCTTGCACACACTTGACCAAGAGGGCATGAAATGCTTGCAATATTTCCCTACTCACCCCCACGCCAACCCTCTCCCCTCAAGGGGGAGGGGGGATTAAAAGGGGCTGTTTTCGAGGGAGCGTCTCAACTGATCCACCTGCCCGGCGGCAAGCGGCAAGAGCGGTCTCCGCGGGGCGCCGCCGCAGAACCCGCGCAGGTCCATCGCCGCCTTCACACCCGCAACGCCGAACGCGCCGGACACCTCGTGATTCAAACCGATCAGGGCGGCGTTGAGCTCCTCGGCCTCCCGCATCTTCCCCGCCCGGAAAAGTTCATAGAGCCGCGCGCAGGCAGCGGGAAAAACGTTCGCCAGGGAAAGGACGCCGCCTGTCCCTCCCAGCTTCAGCAACTCCAGAAAATAATTCGCGGAACCGGCGAGGACGCACATCTTTCCCTCGGCCGCTTCGAGGTTTCCCCTGTAGGTCTCGCTCGAGCTGTCTTTGAGGCCGACGACGTTCGGATGGTCCTTCACGAGGCGGATCAGTTCGGGCCGGATGGTCACCCCCGCCGCGACGGAAGGATTGTTGTACAGGACGACCGGCAGCGCAGAGGCGTCCGCGACGGCGATAATGTAGCCCGCGAGCGCTTCCGCGGTCATCTTCTTCGCGAAGAAATGCGGCATCAGCAGACTCGCCATGTCGGCGCCCTCGTCCGCCGCCCGCCGGACCATCTCGACGGTCTCCTTCGTGCTCTCGAAGCCCACCCCCGCCATGACGAGCTTGTCCTTCGCCCTCTGTCTGACGACGGTCCTGAGCACCTCGAAACGCTCCGCTACGGCAAGCGACTTGTACTCCCCGTTCGTCCCCAGGACGAAATATCCCGCCAGCTCCGTTTCGTTCATCTTCTCCACGTTGCCGGCAAGGCCGTCCAGCAGCAACTCGTCGTCCTTAAATGGCGTGACCATCGGCGCCAGGACGCCGGACAATTCCCGCTTCTTTCCCGTCATGCAAACCTCCTTATGTTTCAAGACTTTATTAGCGCTATCGGAAAATCATGATCCCGGAAGCGCGCATTGTAGATTTTTCGGGCACCCTGCCCCCGCAGCGGAGCGGCCGCCGGGAAAACTATCTGAGCGCCGTCAGGCGCGAGTTTTTTCCCGGCAGCAAAGCAAGGAGGTGCAGGGTCGAAAAATGCACAGCGCGCGGAGGGAGCATGATTTTCAAAGGTCTCGGCTCATCAACCGCACCAGTTCATCCACCGCCGCATCGATGAAAGCATCGTCGTTTATGTGCAGGTCAAGCTCGTCGTACAGCACCGAAGCGGAAAGCCGCGCCCTGAGCGCGCGGATGAACGCGCCGTTCGCCGCCGGGTCCCAGTGCGCCCGGCCCTCCCGGTCCGGATACGAAAAACCCCGGAGCGGGATGAACACGTGCGCCGGCCCCTTCGCCTTATTGAGCCTTTCCGCCATGAGCGCCGCCGCCTTCTCGAGCTCTTCCACGGACAGCCTGACGAGGGTCAACTGTGAATTGTGCACGATGTATTTTCTTTTCAGCATCTCCGGCGAAAGCGTCTCGACGGGACCCAGGACCGCGTAATTGATGCTCCCCGGCGCCACCACCTGCGGGATGCCGAGCGCCCCCGCCGAGAGGAGCCGGTAATCCCTGATCGAGGCGTGGAGCCCTCCGACGACGGAATCTCCCAACTCGTGAAGACCCAGATCCAGCACCCCCTTGAAGGCGCCTTCCCGGATCATGTCCTCCATCGCTATCCCGCCGGTCCCGTTCTGATGAAACGCGACGGCGTCGTATCCCCGCTCGAAAAGGGATTTTTTCGCCCTCATCGCCCCCTGCGTGATGGTGCCGAGCATCGAAAGGGCCACGGCCGGGCGGGGGGAAGGCCCGTAATCCGCGCCGGCCGCCTCCCGGACCATTCCGCAGACGGCCGCGGCTGCGCCGTCGAAAACCCGCCGGGTCACGAAATTGACGCCCTGGATATCCGCGACGGAGTGCATCATGACGATGTCCTTCGTGTCTACATAGGGTCCGAAGGTCGCCCTCCCGGAGGCGACGGTGGAAACCATGAATTTCGGGATGCCGAACGGAAGCTCCCGCATCGCCGCGGTGGCGATGTCGGTCCCCTGCGCCCCTCCGATGGAAAGGACTCCTTGAAACCTCCCTTCCGCAAAGAGGCGCTTCGCCCAGACGCGGGCGCCGCTCCGCATTACGTCAATACACCTTCCCTTGTCGCCGGATGCTATCATTTCCTCGAGCGGCGACCCGCCGGCCGCCGCCACCTGAGAGCGGTCGACGTCGGCCTTAAGGGAACTCTCCGCGAGGATGCCGGTGTCCATCATAAGAACCCGGCAGCCGAGCGATTCGATCTTTTGCTTGAGGTAAAGGGCCTCCTCGGCCTTGGTGTCGAACGTTGCTATCAAAAGGATTGCAGGCATAGGGCTTTTTTCAACGGTGTTCATGAAACGGCTCCTACGGTCCCCTTCATTGGCCGCTACAATATGAAGATGGCCCTTGCGTGTCAAGACAATTTGATTTTGCGCCATGCAGAAATCAGGACAACAGCTTGACTTTCCGTTTTCCTCTCGTGTAGCCTTCGGGCAGCTTCGCGTAATCCTGAAACTGAAGGAGGAAACTTATGCCGAAACCCCAGTACCCCACCGCGGAAGGCCTCTGGTCGAGAGGGAAACGAGAAGAATCCGGTTACGGCGCCGTTCGGATGGGAACCCCTTACCCCGCGGCGGTGGAGAACCTCAGGAAGGCGATGGAGGGGCGGCCCGACTTCGACCCGGCGACCCTGCTCGTCTGGGGGACGATGCAGGCTACGGCCGTCCTCAACATACTCAAGGCCGCGGAGGAGGCCTTCGGTGAGGCGGGCCAGGAACTGGTGCGCAGGGCCGTCAACCGGGCCGGCTATGAGGCGATGCGGGGCCTCCTCGAAAACTCATCGTTTCCGGAAAACATTCCCGAGATCGAGCTTGTCTCGTACATCGTCACCGGGATCAACACGGTGCTGTACGCCTCGCTGGAGCGCCCGCGGATCGAAAGCGGCGACCGCTGCGCCTTCGACATCCTCTGGTGCCCCCACCAGGACCGTTACACCGCCTTCGACTGCCGCATCCAGAGGTTCTTCGTGGAAGGGATGTTCGACGCCCTGGCCGACGCGGGGATGGGGCGGGTCACCGCCCGGGTGGAGAAGTTGATCCCCCGGGGCGCCGAGTGCTGTCATTTCGTCGTGGAGCGGCTCGGCGATGCCGGGGGAAAGAACCCCTGGCACGCCTATTCCGAGGAGCTAATGAAGCGGGCGCTTGAGAAGCTATCCAAAGACGGGTATAATTACAACAAGGTCTTCGGGGACCTTCCTTCGACGCTTACCATCAAGGAAAGCTCCGAATACCTCTCCGTCGCTGAGGTCACCGTGCGCAGATGGGCCAAGGAAGGGAAATTGCCCTTCCATAAAGTCGGCAAGAATTACGTTTTTCGCATAGACGACCTGAGGGAATTGAAAAGAAAGACCCGCCGCAAATAGATACGAGGCTGTCATCCATGCGGCCTTTCCAATAAGACCGTCAAGATCATGAAATGACGACATAGACCGGCAACCGGTCAAAAGGGAAGCCGATGCCTGTTCTCGAACGCAAGCAGACCGTGCTGAAGCTGCTGGAGCAGATGCGGGGAGAGGACGCCCTGAAGGAGCTGTTCTGGACGGAGCTCAACTACGAGCGGGAGAACAGCCCCCTCGGCACGCGCGGCTGGCCGGATTCCGCCCGCGGCGCCCTGGCCGACGATCCGATCCTGCTGGCAAGCGGCGGCCGGGACAACGCATTCCACGTCATATCCTGCCGCCTGGCCTCCGCAGGCCTTCAGCGAAATCTCGAGCGGCCCGTCGTCAACCAGTTGCTCCGCGAGCATCCGTACTGCCTGTTTGTCTTCTCCGACATAGCGCAATCCGTCTGGCATTTCCTGAACGTCAAATACGACGAGAAGGCGGAGAAGCGGCGGCTTTTCCGCCGGATCACCGTGCGGGCAGACGGCGGCTTGCGCACGGCCGCCGAACGGATCGCCATGCTGGATTTGCAGGAGATCGGCCCGGACCTCTTCGGTCTGTCGCCGCTGGCGATCCAGGCCCGCCATGACGAGGCCTTCGACGTCGAGAAGGTCACCAGGGATTTCTACAAGGAGCTTGCCAACTGGTACTTCTGGGCCCTCCGGCACATCCGTTTCCCCAAAGACGCGCCCAGGGAGGCGGACGGGCGCGACCACATAAGCGTGATCCGGATGATCACGCGGTTGATCTTCTGCTGGTTCGTGAAGGAAAAAGGCCTCATCCCCGAGGATCTGTTCGACCAGCGCCGCCTCGACGGACTGCTCGAAGGATTCGCCCCCGACGGGGAGAAAGAGAAGGAATCCGTTTTCTACAAGGCGATCCTCCAGAACCTCTTCTTCGCCACACTTAACACCGAGATGGACAAGCGGGGCTGGGCGCGGGACGAGCAGAACTTCATGGCGCACAGCCTGTATCGCCACCGGGATTTTTTCAAAAGACCTGCTGAGGCACTGGCCTTGTTCAGGTACATCCCCTTTCTCAACGGCGGCCTGTTCGAGTGCCTGGACAAGGACCTGGGCGAGACCGCAAGGCCGCGCTATGTGCGCATCGACGGGTTTTCCCGGCGTCCGGACAGCCAGGCGATCGTGCACGATTTTCTCTTCTTCGGGGCCGAGCGGGAAGAGGACCTCAGCGCCGACTACGGCGACAAGAAGTACAGGAAGGTCCGGGTGCGCGGGCTGATTCACACCCTGAACCGCTACCGCTTTACCATCGAGGAAAACACGCCCATCGAGCAGGAGGTGGCCCTCGACCCGGAACTCGCCGGCAAGGTGTTCGAGAACCTGCTGGCCGCCTACAATCCGGAGACCGGCGCCACCGCCCGCAAGCAGACCGGCTCGTTCTACACCCCCCGCGAGATCGTGGACTACATGGTGGATGAGGCCTTGATCGCATACCTGAAGGGAAGGCTGCCCGCGGAGGATGAAAAGATCGCGGAGGCGAAACTCCGGCGTCTCGTCTCCTGGGAGGAAAGCGGCCATGATCTCGCCGAGAATGAAACCGCGGCGCTGATCGCTGCGATCGACGGCCTCAGGGCGCTGGACCCGGCGGTCGGGTCCGGCGCGTTCCCGATGGGCATTCTCCACAAGCTGGTTTTCATCCTCGGCAAGCTCGATCCGCGCAACGAACGGTGGGAGCAGCGGCAGATCCGGCGCGTGCGCGAGGCCGTCGCCGCGGCGGAGAAGATCGAAGACGCCGCCATCCGCGAGCGGACCATCCGGGACCTGGAACAGCAGATCGCCGGCATTGAAGAGGCCTTCGCGCGCAACGAGCTGGATTACGGCCGCAAGCTCTACCTGATCGAGAACTGCCTCTACGGCGTGGACATCCAGACCATTGCCGTCCAGATCGCCAAGATGCGCTTCTTCATCTCGCTCATCGTGGACCAGCGAACGGACGCGGACGCGCCCAACCTCGGGGTCCGGCCCCTGCCCAACCTGGAGACGAAGTTCGTCGCCGCCAACACGTTGATCAGTATCGAAAAGCCGCAGCAGGGCATATTGCACAACCCGGAGATCGAAAACAAGGAAAGGGAACTGGCCGACGTCCGGCGGAGGCACTTCACCGCCCTCACCCCGGCAACGAAGGACAAATACCGGCGCATCGACGCGAAAATCCGATCCGAAATCGCCGAACTCCTTAAGCTGGACGGTTTCCCCCGCGAGACCACCCAGAAGCTCGCCCGGTGGGATCCCTACGACCAGAACGCCTCCGCGGACTTCTTCGATCCCGAGTGGATGTTCGGCGTCTTCGACGGTTTCGACATCACCATCGGCAATCCCCCGTACGTCCGCGCCGACTCCGGCGAGGGACACCTTAAGTTCCGGAAGGCCATCGAGCAGAGCGGCCGCTACCTGACCCTCTGGGAGAAGTGGGACCTCTACGTCCCCTTTATCGAACGGGGTTACCAACTCCTTAAGCCTGGCGGCTTCACGACGATGATTGTCTCCGACGCCTTCTGCCACTCCAAATACGCTCTGAAGCCCCAGGAGTGGTTCCTGCGGAACGCCTGCGTCCGGCGTCTCGATTTCTTCAGCCGGATACAGATCTTCGACGCCGCGGTCCGGAACATTACCTATCTGTTCCAGAAGACCGACGGCGCCGGGAACCGGCCGGAGCGGCGTCTCCACGACCCCGAATTCGGCGTCATCCGGCAGCTCCCCACAGACGCGCAGACGAACCTCACCTATCGGGTCTTCTTCCCCGAGGAGGAGACGAACTGCGCTTTTCCCGGACCGACACTGCCGTTGGCAGAGATCTGCTACATCTCGAAAGGTATGGTTGTTCACGCCGATGAGAAGGTCGCCCAAGGGGCCTTCCAGATGGAGGACCTCGTGGCCGACAATCAGGACGAGACCCACCCGAAGCCCTTCGTGGAGGGAAAGCATCTCGACCGGTGGCTTCCCGCCGACCGCAAGTGGCTGGAATGGGGGACGGACCGGGCGCCTGCCCTATTTAGCCGGCCCACGTTTCCGGAGTTGTACGAGGTAGATGAAAAGATCCTCGTCCAGAGGAGTCCCGGTCCAGATCCCAAGGCCTGTTATGACGACCAGCATCTTCATTACACAGAAAGCAGCGTCGGCTTTATCCCCTGGCACAGCCTTTCGGGCGTTCGGAACAATTCGATCAAGAAGACGGCCCGTTACGGCGGTGAGCGGCCGCCCCGGCCGGATCTCCCCCGTCGGGAGGTCCTCGAAGAGACGAGCCGTCGCTTCGCCGTGAAATACCTCCTGGCGGTGATGAACTCCACGGCAGCCCGCGACTTCCTCCGCGCCAACCGTCGGAGCAACATCCACCTCTACCCCGACGACTGGAAAAAGCTCCCCATCCCCGACGTGACCCCCGAACAGCAGGCCCCCCTCGTCCACTTTGTCGATCAGATCCTCTCTGCCCGCCTTGCCGATCCCTGTTCTGAAGTTTTATTTATTCTTGAAGGTAAAATCGATGCAATTGTGAACCGTTTGTATGGATTAATAGTAATAGCGATAAGCAACGAATCGGGGAGGGGTGAATGAAGGCCAGACGCCCACAACTACCATTTCTATCCATCGCCTTCATTGAAGAGGTGAAAAAAACCTATAATGAACTTGTCATTCATGAAACTCGCTCCGGTGATAGATTCTTTGAACAGTTCGGCGTCGGCAACTTGCTTTCCTTCCCCGATTCCCCCTATGAACGCTTTTGCGATTACGAAGAACTCCTCAAGATGCTGTATAAGGAAAACCCTGATAAATACCAATTGATACACAAGGGGACACCTTTTTATTACATGTCCTGGCTGGCATTTGATTTCCGGGATTTCGAGAAGGCGCTATTCTACATCGACGCCGCCATCTCTGAGGATATCCGGGCGCATCAACATAGTCCGACTCCCGATGAATGGTTAAATTCTCCTGGATCTGCAATCCTCACATTCCGGGATACTGGCCAGCAAGTCGCCCAAAGGACAATCGTTGAGATCAAAGAATGCCTGAGTCAGCAACTCGATAGGTTCAATAGCATCTCTAGGGAGACCTGGCGTTTGGACGATTTCATAAACCGCTTTGTCCTTTGCCTGCTGAAAGACAATACCAAACGGACGATCGTGACGGCGTTCTATGTTTTTCTGCTGGAATTCAAGGATAGATTTACACAACTCCAACTACGGAGTTCCATGGGCGGCGCAATTGCGCCGTTTATAAGCCACCTGTTCCGCGGCGCTTTGATCGTTGAATCCCTTCTGAAGGAGTGTTATCCGACTATCACAAAGACAACTAAGAAAGTGACGGCAATGGTTCCACCTGATAAGCTTGGCGATATTCTACAGTGTCCGGAGTTTTCGCAAGACTTTCATCTTCAAATAAGCAAAATAAGCGCGGCCAGCCTTGAGGAGATTCTTGCCGGGATAACCAGTGACACTGCTGAAATCGCGTTCATAACCGCAGGCAAGATCAGGAATACAACGGCCCACAACTTGGTGTGGGATGATGTGTTTGATTCCGCGGAGAAATATCAGAAGATTTACCATCAGATTATTAACGCCCTTCTATACCTGATAGCAAAGAAGTTCGCTTAGAGTAAGCCGGGGGAAATGCAAAAATAGAAAGGCCAACGCATAGCGTCGGCCCACCTCCTTCTACCATGGGTAGATGAGATGGCTCTTTAATACAACAGCCCTTCTCGATTGTCAAGAGAAATTGAAGGAAAGAGGAAACGCAGATGGGGTATGGCGATCAGGAAGATGCTACAGCGCGTTTTGCTATTACAGAAAATGGGAAGAATCTCTTGAAAACATGGTATGACAAATCTTAATGTGAGGATACGTACATGAATGCCCGGATTCAGTGGCTTCAGGGTCTGTTGAAGGCCAAAGAGGATGAACATCTGGAATTCAAGGAGGCCAGAAACCGCTATGACTTTGAAGAGCTTGTAAAATACTGCGCGGCCCTGGCCAATGAGGGTGGCGGGAAGATGGTTCTGGGGGTGACTGACAGACATCCCCGTCAGGTTGTCGGTACGGCCGCTTTTGAGTCTCTGGAACGAACGAAAGCCGGTCTTATTGAAAAGTTGGGTTTGCGGATCGAGATCGAGGAAATTTCTCATACCAACGGCAGAGTATTGATTTTTCATATTCCGGCGAGATCCTTGGGCGTGCCGATTTCCTTCCGGGGCGCTTACTGGATGCGGGGTGGGGATAGTCTCGTGCCCATGACCAACAACCAGATCAAGAGGATATTTGCCGAGTCTGAGCCTGATTTTTCCGCTCAGTTATGTCCCGGTGCCACCCTGACGGATCTCGAAACACAGGCCATCGAGGAGTTCCGCAGGCGCTGGTTGAAGAAATCGCAAAACACCGCCTTGCAAACGATCTCTGTCCGGCAACTGCTGATTGATGCTGAGCTCATGGTGGATGACCAACTGACTTTTGCCGCCTTGATCTTGCTTGGTAATCGGCCTGCGCTGGGTAAATTTCTTGCGCAAGCGGAAGTCGTTTTCGAATATCGTTCGAGCGAAGCCACCGGTCCCGCCCAGCAACGCTTGGATTTCCGACGGGGTTTCTTTTCTTTCTACGACGACTTGTGGAATGCCATCAACACGCGCAATGACCTTCAGCATTTTCAGGACGGCCTTTTCGTCTGGGATATTCTGACCTTCAATGAATCTGTTGTGCGCGAGGCTGTTTTGAACGCGGTGAGTCACCGCGATTACCGGTCTGCGGGTTCCGTATTCATCAGGCAGTACCCCCAAAAGCTGGAAGTGGTCAGCCCCGGTGGCCTGCCCCAGGGGATTACCCCGGAAAATATCCTCTGGCAGCAATATCCCAGAAACAGACGCATTGCAGAAGCCTTTGCCCGTTGCGGCCTGGTGGAACGAGCCGGTCAGGGCATGAACCGCATCTTTGAAGAGTGCATCAGGGAAACCAAACCGAAACCGGATTTCCGGGGGACAGACACCTTCAACGTCTCGCTTGCCCTGCACTGCGAGGTTCGAGAACCGCAGTTTCTCCGCTTTCTGGAGAAAATCGGACGCGAGCAGTTGAAATCTTTCGCGACGCAGGACTTTCTGGCCATCGATTGCATCTTTCACGATGAAAAAATTTCGGAAGAGCTTAAGGATCGGCTGCCATCCCTTTCAGACCACGGCATCATAGAGAAGGTCGGTCGGGGCAGAGGGGTCCGTTATATTCTCTCCCGGAAATTCTTTCATTTTCTCGGAAAGAAAGGCGTCTACACCCGTCAAAAGGGATTAGACCGGGAAACAAACAAGACGTTGCTGATGAAGCATATTGTCGAAAACTGGGCTGAGGGTAGCAAACTTTCGGATTTGATAGATGTTTTACCGATGTTGTCGAAAAATCAAGTTCAAAGACTGCTGCAAGAGCTGAAATCAGAAGGACGGGCAAGGCTTTCAGGAGTGACCAAGGCAGGTCGCTGGTATCCCGTCACCTCTGGAAATAATTGCGCGGGAAATAAGCATTAGAATTGCTTTCCGCGCAATAAATAAAATCGATCTCTTTGGTAACTACTTAGTTCTGTAAAGATATTTCATAAAAGAATTGCGCCGTATAAAACGCCGGTAATTGCGTTTGACGCAATTTTAGATTGTAGTAATAGCGTTCTGGGGTGAAAATGATTTACATCGATTAGAATAAAAAGGCCAACGCGGAGCGTCGGCCCACCTCCTTCTACCATGGGTAGATGAGATGGCTTCTTTATTTAATAGCTCGTTTCATTTGTCAAGAGAAATTTTAGGCAGTATATAGGATAAAGGAGGCAGAGATTGCGATTCAATAAATACAGGAAGGTGATGTGATTTCGGATATTTCAAAGAAGGTTGTTCGTGAACAGAATGCTGCATTCGCAGCTTCTGGTACTGAGCAGGATCATGCCCTGGTCCGGGAACTTTGGGCTGTCGAGGGGCAATCGGATCGCCTCCACGTTGAGCGTATCGTGGAGAGATCACGGCTTCCGATCCGGTGGCTTTCGGCGCCACCAAGAGTAAATGGCGAGCGGGGCATGGATAAGCTCATGGAAGAAAGGAATGTCCTCCTACTGCGCGACCGCAAGAGCCCGTTCATCGAACAGTTTCAGCACCCGCTGGGGCGATGCGCGAAGTTCTACAAGCTGACGGCCTACAATAGCTGCAATTTCTGGTGCGAATACTGTTATTTGTACCTGACGTTTAGGACCTGCCCGGTGTCAACGCACTTCGTGAATTATGACAGAATGTTCAGGGACATAAAAAAGTTCGACAGGCAGGACGTTCCCGAGGCCCTTCGCGTTTTGAATCTCGGCGAACTCGGCGATCCGCTGGCCGTGGACGACATCACCGGGCTTTCGGCGCAGCTTGTTCCATTCATGCCGAAACAGGCGCCCCGCACGAAGCTGTTGTTTCTGACCAAAAGCGATTGCGTCAGGAACCTGTTGGAGACAGAGCACGGCGGTCGGACGATCGTTTCGTTCAGCGTCAACACGGACAAGGTATGGCAATATCTGGAGCACCGAACGCCGCCTCCGGCGGACAGGCTCAAAGCGGCGCGAAAGGTCCAGGAAGCCGGGTATGAGGTTCGCCTCCGAATTGATCCGGTGGTCCGTTATTCAACATGGGAAAAGGATTACCGCCACCTTACGGAGATGATTTTTGATCACGTCGAGCCTTCAAGAATTACGATTGGCGAGTATCGTCCTGCCGAAGGGCTTTCGAACCATATTAGATCGCGTTTCCCGGAATCACCCCTTTTGAAGGTCAACGGTTCGCTGATCGCTGAAGCGGGTAAGCTTAGATATCCGCGGGAATGCAGGATCGAGATGTTCCGCGCGATTGCAGACGCGATTCGCAGTAGTAGCAAGAAGGTTCAGATCGCTCTTTGCAAGGAGATCCCGCCTGTTTGGAAGGCCGCTGGCCTGGAGGGGAAAGGTCTGCATTGCAACTGCACCGGATAATGCAAGGGGAGATTTCGATTGTGAAGGATGCGTGAAACCCAAAGGCGGAGAGTGCCGGGAATGAAAGTGAAACTGCATCCACATGCGAAAGAACGCGGGGCTGAGCGCGGGGCGACCGAGGCGGAAGTAATCGCCACCGTCAGTGATGGCGAGCGATTCCCGGCAAAATTTGGTAGGATAGGTTTTAGGCGGAACTTCCCGTTTGATGGCGAACGGCAAGGCAGGCCTTACAAGACCAAGCAGGTTGAGGCATATGCTGTGGAAGAAGATGGGTGGCTCGTCATCACGGTGATGGTGAAGTACTTTTAAGCAGGGAGGGATACGATATTATGAGACTGACGTATGACCCGACACACAACATCGCTTATTTGCGTCTGCATGAGAAGAAGGGGCAGGTGGACACGATCCGGGTGAGCGACGAAATGAATGTGGATATCGCTCCGGACGGGACCGTATACGGCATTGAATTGTTGAACGCGAACGCGCAACTGAAGACAGAAAAAGATGGCAATCTGATTGTCATCGACGAAGCCTTGCGCCGACGCGGGAGACGACCTTTGACGTTGCGCGAAAAGACGGCCCGATATGGTGTAAAGAAAAAAAAGCAGGCGTAACCGCTGTCCGCGTATACAAATTCAAGTTCCACCTGCAGGAATACCTGATCGCTTATGAGGCGGGGGATGAAAAGCTGCTTTTTATCATGATCGGAACGCACGAAAACTTTTACCGGGATCTGAAGAATTATCAGATCGACCCTGACCATCAAGGAAAGTTCGGAATACCTGGAGGTTGCGGAAGTAACCGTGCAGAGAGGGGCCAAGGAGGGGAAGTTGCCTTTCCATAAAATTGGCAAAAACTATGTTTTTACCGTGGATAACTTGAGGAAATTGAAACGGAAGCATCCTTCCGGGCCAGGAGGGGTATTGTCTTATTGATATTTGTACCCGTTATGGGTACAATCGTACCCAAAACGGGTGCAGGCGGTTAATTCATGGGGCCGATAACGCCAAACGATCATTTGACGGAAACGCTTCTCGGCAAAACCAGGCGATCCATATTATCCGTTCTTTATGGACATGCCGATGAAACGTTCTATCTTCGTCAGCTTGTTCGGGTTGCCGGCGGCGGCACCGGGGCGGTGCAACGGGAACTGAAGACCCTTTCGGATTCAGGGATTATCCGGCGCATCGAGATGGGAAGGCAGGTCTATTATCAGGCCAATCCACAGTGCCCCGTGTTTCCCGAACTGAAGAGCCTGATCATGAAAACTGCCGGAATGGGAGATACTTTGAGAGTCGCGCTGTCGCCTATGGTCGAACGTGTCAAGGCGGCATTTATCTACGGTTCCATGGCCCGAGGCGACGAAAACAGGAAAAGCGACGTAGATGTATTTATCATCGGCGATGTGACCTTGGCCGAGGTTGTCGAAGCGCTAAGCCCTGCTCAACAGGCCCTGAACCGGGAAATCAACCCTACCGTCTATCCCGTTGCTGAATTTCGGAAAAAAAAGATTTCAGGGCAGTATTTTATCAGGTCTGTCTTGGAGGAGAAGAAGCTATTCCTGATCGGAGGCGAGGATGACCTTGCGAGACTGGCTTCTTAACGGTTGGCTTAAATCCCACAAGACCAGTCCACGGGAGATTTCGGATCTCTTCTCTCTAATTGACCGAGACTTGGCGGATTGCCAGGCAGTGGGCCTCAGTGCGGACGGGCGACTGAATATCGCCTACAATGCTGCACTACAGGCAGCTACGATTGCCCTTGCTGCATCCGGTTACCGCGCCGCGCGGGATTCCCATCACTATCGGATCATCCAATCTCTGGCCCCTACGATCGATGCGCCTGCGACGCTGATTGCACAACTTGATCAGTTTCGGAAAAAGAGAAACATCGGCGGTTATGAGCGGGCAGGGGTCGCATCCGACCAGGAAGCGACGGAGATGTTTCTTCTGGCGAAGAAGATCCGCAACGACGTTGCAGCGTGGTTGATCAAGACCCATCCCGAACTTATGGAAACGTAGCCGATGCCCACCCACGATATCATCGACAACCGCCGGGAGAAGCTGGCCGATCACATCAACCGGATTCTCGACTCCTCCGAGGCGGCGCGCTTTGCGGTTGGCTACTTTTTTCTCTCGGGCCTGACGGCCGTTGCGGACAAGCTTTCCCGGATCAAGGAACTGCGGCTCCTCATCGGCAATACTACCAACCGGGAAACACTGGAACAGTTGGCCGAAGGGTATCACCGCCTGGAGATGGTGGCCGAGGCCGCCGATGCGGATCGGTATCCGAAACGCAGCGACATCAATCAGATGTCGGCGGAAACGGCCTGGAGCGTCCGCACAGGAATAGAGCTGATGGACCAGACGGATGCGGGAGAGCGCCTGGTCAAGGCCCTGGCGGGGATGATCGAGGAGAGGCGCCTCAAGGTGCGGGTTTACACGCGGGGCCGCCTCCATGCAAAGGCGTACATCTTCGATTACGGCGATATCTACGACCGCAGCGGCAATCCCATCGCCCGCCATGAAGAAGGGATAGCCATTGTCGGCTCGTCCAACCTGACCCTCTCCGGCGTCACCCACAACACGGAACTCAACGTGATCGTCCAGGGAAACGACAACCACGCCGAGCTCGTCCGGTGGTTCGAAGACCTCTGGAAGGAGGCGCAGGAGTTCGACGAAGCCCTGATGGGGGAGATGAAGGCGTCCTGGGCGATGGCGCCGGTCCGGCCTTACGACGTCTATATGAAGACCTTGCATGCCCTCGTGAAGGACCGCATCGAAGGGGGAGAAGATAAGGATGTCCTCTGGGACGACGAGATCACGCGCAGGCTGGCGGATTTTCAACGGGTCGCCGTCAAGCAGGCCGTGCAGATCATCCGGGACTACGGCGGGGCCTTCGTATCCGACGTGGTGGGCCTCGGAAAATCCTATATCGGCGCGGCCGTCGTCAAACACTTCGAGAGGACGGAACACGCCCGCCCCCTGATCATCTGTCCCGCCACGCTGGTCGAGATGTGGGAGCGCTACAACGAGGTTTATCAGCTCAACGCCCGCGTGTTGTCCATGGGCTATCTGCGGGAAAGGGACGACCGGCCGGTGCAGTTTCTCAAGGAAGAAGCGCTCTACCGGGACAGGGATTTTCTCCTTGTCGATGAGAGCCATAATTTCCGCTACGCCGACACCCAGCGCTACAAGATGATCGAGGTCTTCCTGGAGACGGGGAAGAAATGCTGTTTCATCACGGCCACGCCAAGAAACAAGAGCGCGTGGGATATCTATCATCAGATGAAACTCTTCCACCAGGACGACAAGACGGAATTTCCCATCGATCCGCCTAATCTAAAGGAATATTTCCGCCTGATCGAAAAGGGCGAGAAAAACCTTCCCGACCTGTTGTCCAATCTTCTCATCCGCCGGACGCGCAACCACATCCTCCGGTGGTACGGGTACGACGCCGAAACCCACCGGCAGATCGATCCGACCCGCTTCCGGGAGTACCTGGACGGCCGCCGCGCCTATGTCATGGTGGGGGGAAGACATCAGTTCTTTCCCCGGCGGGAATTGGAGACAATCGAATACAGCATCGAACAGACCTACCGGGGGCTATATCATGAACTGCGGACCTGTCTGGGAAAAGCCCGGAAGGGGCAGCCGGCCAAACCGTCGCCCCATGAGCTGACCTACGCCCGGTACGGCCTGTGGCATTACGTCGTCAAGGAGAAACAGCAGAAGGAGCCTTATGCCGGCCTGCACCGGGCGGGATCCAACCTGCGCGGCCTGATCCGGGTTTTGCTCTTCAAGCGCTTCGAATCGAGCGTCCATGCCTTTCGTGAGACGGTGCGCCGCCTGTTGACCGTCCACAAGCGATTCCTGGAATCCCTCGCGCAGGGATTCATTCCCGCCGGGGAGGATGCCCAGGCCATCCTCTATGAACCAAATCAGGACGAAGAGCAGGACCTGATGGACGCCCTGCGCCGCGTTTCCGGAAAATACGACTGCGCCGATTTCGATCTGCCCAGGATCAAGGAGCATATCGGCCATGATATCAAAATCCTGGAGGAGATGCTGAACCTGATCGCCCCCATTGCGCCCGATCAGGACGCCAAACTCCAGATGCTCCTGGCAAGATTGAAGGAAAAGCCGCTGAAGGACGGAAAGCGGCTGATCTTTACCCAGTATGCGGATACGGCGCGGTACCTCTTCGAAAATCTTAATCCCTGGGGCGACCGGCAGGATATTGACGTCATTTTCAGCGGGGACAAGAGCAAGGCCAGGGTGGTCGGCCGCTTTGCCCCCACGGCGAACCCGGAATACCGCTTCGCGGCCGGGGAAAAGGAATTGATGACCGTTGTCGCCACCGATGTCCTGGCCGAAGGGCTCAATCTTCAGGACTGCGACAAGATCATCAACTACGATCTCCACTGGAACCCGGTCCGCCTGATCCAGCGTTTCGGCCGCATCGACCGGATCGGCTCGGAGCATGACGTGGTCTATGGTTTCAATTTCCTGCCGGAGGTGGGGATCGAACGGAATCTCGGCCTTCGCGAGAAACTCCGCAACCGCATCCAGGAAATCCACGATACCATCGGGGAAGACGCTGCCGTTCTCGACCGCACCGAACGGCTCAACGAAGAGGCCATGTATGCCATCTATGAAAGAAAAGGAGGCCAGCTTTCGCTCTTCGAGGACGAGGGGGAAGAGCTTCTGGATCTCAACGAAGCGGAAGAAATCATGCGGCAGCTGCGCCGGGACGATCCCGCGGAATACGACAGGATTGCGGGACTCCGGGACGGCATCCGGTCGGCAAAGCCATCGGCCGCAAAGGGGCTGTATGTCTTCTGCCAGGCGGGCAGATACCAGCAGTTGTTTCTCCTGAACGAAGAGGGAGAGATTGTTTCCAGGGACATCCCCCGCATCCTCGGCGTCATCAAATGCGATCCTGAATTAAAGGCAATGGGGATGCCGGAAAATTACAACGAATCCGTGATGCGCATAAAACGGCAATTCATGGAGACGGTCAAGCAAAGACAGGCGGAGTTGGCGCATACCCTGTCGCTTTCCCAGGGGCAGCGGTATGCACTCCGAGAATTGCGCGCGCTTTTCGGATTTGCGGACGACGAGACGAAAATTCGGATCAATATCCTGGAGGAGGCCTTTCGCGGCCCCGTGACAACGGCGATCAATCGGGAACTCAACCGCATCCGCCGCAACGGCATAACCGGGGATCATCTGCTGCGGGCCTTGACGGATCTCTACCACCAGCACGGCATGAGGGATTGGGCGGAGCGGCGGAACCGGCGAGCGGAAGATCAGGCCATACCGAAGATTATCTGCAGCGAGGAATTGTTGTAATTTGCCTCAAGCTACCCCAGACCGAGCATTGCCCTCGCCTCGGCGGGCGTGGCCGGCTCCCGGCCGCACTCGCGGGCCAGGCGGGCGAGGCGGGCAACGAGTTGGGCGTTGCTCCGGGCCAGTTCCCCCTTCCCATAGTAGATGTTGTCCTCCAGGCCCGTCCGGGCGTGGCCCCCCATGGCGATCGCGATCGCGTTCATCGCCAGTTGGCGTCCCCCCACGGCGCAGACCGACCACATTGATCCCGCCGGGATGCTCTCCACGAGGTGGACCAGGGATCGCGCCGTTGCCGGGGCGCCGCCCCTCACCCCCAGGACAAACTGCCACCACAGCGGTCCCTTGATGAGGCCCTTCTTGACGAGCGCCAGGGCGTTGCCGATCATGCCGCTGTCGAAGACCTCGATTTCGGGCTTGACGCCGGCGGCCAGCATCCGCCGGGCCAGTTCCTCCAGGAAGTCCGGCGGATTGAGGAAGACGCGCTCGTTGAAGTTCATGGAGCCGGCGTCCAGCGACGCCAGCTCCGGCCCGGCAGCCAGGCTGTTGAAGCGCTCGCCCTCGTCCACCCGGCCGGCCCCGCCGCTGGTGCTGAAGTTTATGATAACATCGCAATCCTGCACCCGGATCAGCTCCCTGACCCTCTGGAACCGCGCCGGATCGCAGCTCATCCTTCCCTCGTCGTCCCGCACGTGGACGTGGACGACGGCCGCCCCCTCGCGCCAGCTCTCCACGGCCGCCTGCGCGATCTCCTCGGGCGTCACGGGCAGGGCCGGATTCATCGCCTTGGTGGGCCAGCTCCCGGTCGTGGCCACGGAAAGGATGATCTTGTCGTCGTTCATACATCCCTCCTATTTGGGGCCGTCTTCCCCTGCAGGGCGGCGCGGATGAAGTCCCTGAACAGCGGGTGGGGATCCGTCGGCCGAGACTTGAACTCCGGGTGGAACTGGCAGCCCAGAAACCAGGGATGGTCCCCGATCTCGACGATCTCCGCCAGCCGCCCGTCCGGAGAGACGCCGGTGATGGAAAGCCCGCAGGCCAGAAGCGTCTCTTTGAACGAGTTGTTGAATTCGTAGCGGTGGCGGTGCCTCTCGCTGATCTCCTCTTCGCCGTAGGCGGCAAAGGCGAGGGAATCCTTCTCCAGGACGCAGGGGTAGGCCCCCAGGCGCATCGAGGCGCCCTTTTCGGTCACGGTTTTCTGTTCGGGCAGGAGGTCGATCACCGGGTGGGGGGTGTTCTCGTCGAACTCGGAGCTGTTCGCCCGGGCGAGCCCGCAGACATTGCGGGCGTACTCCACGACGGCCATCTGCATCCCAAGGCAGATTCCGAAAAAGGGGATCGCGCGTTTGCGCGCCTGCTCGACGGCGGCAATCATCCCCTCGATCCCGCGGTTTCCGAAACCGCCGGGGACGAGGACGCCATCGGCGCCGTCGAGCATCTCCCCCAGGCCTTCCTTTTCGATCCGCTCGGAGTCCACGAAACGCAGGTGCACCCGGCAGTCGTTGGCGATCCCGCCGTGGCAGAGGGCCTCGTTGAGGCTCTTGTAGGAGTCGGTCAGGTTGACGTATTTTCCCACGATGGCGATCGTCACCTCGTGCGCGGGATTGAGGAACCGCTCCGCCACTGCCGTCCAGGCCTCGAGGTGCGGCCGGCCGGTCCAGATGTTGAGCAGATCGACGATCTTCTGATCCACCCCTTCCCGGTGGAAAATCAGAGGCACCTCGTAGATGCAGTCCACATCCTTGGCGGTAAAGACCGAGCCGACCTCCACGTTGCAGAACAGGGCGATCTTGGCCTTGATGTCGTCGGCGAGGAAGTTCTCCGTCCGGCACAGCAGGATGTCGGGCTGGATGCCGATCTCGCGCAGGGCCTTGACGCTGTGCTGGGTAGGCTTCGTCTTCACCTCCCCCGCCGTCCTGATGAAGGGGACCCAGGTCAGGTGGATGAAGATCGCGTTCTCCCGGCCCGCCTCGTTGCGGAACTGGCGGATCGCCTCGAGGAAGGGGAGGCTCTCGATGTCCCCCACCGTTCCGCCGATCTCGACGATCGCCACGTCGAAGCCCTCGGCGGTCTTTCTGATGTAGTCCTTGATCTCGTTGGTGATGTGGGGGATGACCTGGACGGTCTTGCCCAGGTAGTCGCCCCGCCGCTCCTTGCTGATCACGGAATAGTAAACCTGCCCCGTCGTCAGGTTGTTGCACCTGCCCATCCGGGTGCCGGTGAAACGCTCGTAATGGCCAAGGTCGAGGTCGGTCTCCGCGCCGTCGTCGGTCACGAAGACCTCGCCGTGCTGGAAGGGGCTCATCGTGCCCGGATCGACGTTGATGTAGGGGTCGAGCTTCTGGTTGGTTACCCTCAATCCCCGGCATTCGAGAATCGCCGCGATCGAGGCCGCCGCCAGGCCCTTGCCGAGGGAAGACAGAACGCCGCCGGTGACGAAAATGAACTTTGTCTTCATGATGGCTCCTTACGAGTCTCTTGAAAATCATGCTCCCTCCGCGCGCTGTACATTTTTCGTTCCGAAAAATCTACAATGCGCGCTTCCGGGACATGATTTCCAAGTAGTGCAAAGGTCTACTTAAATCACTACCGGCGATCGCGAATATAGCCGGCGATCGCTTCCACCGGCTCGCCGAGCAGCAGTCCCAGGGGTATCTCCCCGAGGCGGCTCTCTTCCCACGGCAGGTTGTATTCCTGGACGAGATTCCGGATGTCGCCGAGCCTCTCTCCCAGGATCTCCTTCCGCTCGCGGACGGAAAGCGCCTCGTTGAAGGCCACATGGACCAGCAGGAGACGCCGGATGCGGTCCCCCTCGTCGAGAAGGGGGACGATCACCAGCGGGGCGCCGTCCGCTTTTCCCTGTCCCACATAGACGCGGCCGGAGGCCACGATGCCCCTTTTCGTCCCCATCAGCAGGCCGGTCTTGTCGGCGCGGGACGGCATGCCCACGGAAATGCCGCCGCGGCCGGCAACGGCGATCGTGGAGTCGTCCGCCGGCTTTCCCTCGCCGTCCAGACGGTTCACCGCATAGAGGGTATAACCTTTGACGGCAGCCACCGCCTTTTGTATCCTCCCTATTGCCAGAATACTGGTGCTCAGCAGCGCCCGCGCGGTGAATCCCAGCTCCTTGAGGAGGTCGAAGATGAGGCCCTTGAGGGGCGTCTCCTTCCGGCTGGTCCCCACCGTCACCGTCTTGGCCTGATGGCGGATGGCGTCGATCGGCCGCGAGAGCTCGTCCACGGCATGGCCGAGTGTGGCATCCAAAAGATCGATCGGAGAGACCGAATCCAATCCGTTGGGGAAATCATGGCGGAAGTCGTCGAGGGGGAGCTTCCCGGCCGCGTACTTCAGAAGCAGGATCAGATCCGACATCGTCCCGACGCCGGCCAGCGAGAACCCCCCGGCGCCGCGCCGCTCCTGAAACCGCTCGGTGAAATCGTTCACCAGGCTCTTGAGGCGATTGTCGTCTATGCATTCGTAGATATTGAGGCCGCTTTTCGCCTGTTCCACCATCACCAGATTCAGGCGACTCTTGAATTCCCTGAGGAAAAGCGCGTCGGCGTCGGCGCCGCACGCCGCGTAATATCCCCACAGATGGCCGGCCAGGGTGTTGAGGATCACCGGCAGCGGCATGGGCGCCCGCGGGATGGGGATGACCGCGTCGGCCGTCTCGTCGAAGCGCCGCTCATCCTCGTCGGCAAAGACGACCACGGCGGATTTATGGGCCTTGAAGATCGCCACGTCCTTGACGATGTCTGCGGTCACGGCCTCCGGGCTCCCGGCGGCGCACACCAGGATCAGCGGCTCGGCGGACAGGTCGATGTGCTTCTTGTTCTCCACGACGTCCGAAGAGATCGTCTTGTAGCAAAGCTCGCTGAGCTTGATGCGGATCTCGTCGGCGGCCGCCTTGTTCGGTCCGCTTCCCACGACCGCCCAGTACCGCTTCTGATTCGCCAGCAGCTCCGCCGAACGGCGGATCTCGTCTTTGCGCGCCAGGACCCGGCGCATCAACTCCGGCGCCTGTTCGAGGCGGCGGACCTGCGCCGTCAGCCGCTCCGGAGAAACGGTCCCTAAAATCCAGGCGAAATAAAGGGCGAGGAGATTGCCGGCGACGATCTGGGAATAGAAGGCCTTGGTGGAGGCGACGGCCATCTCGATGTCCCGGCCGTCGGAGGTGTAAAAAACGCCGTCGGCCTTCGACGTAATGTCGGACTGGCGGCGGTTCACGATCGCGATCACGCCGGCGCCTTTTTGGGAGGCCAGCGCCACGGCGCGGTTGGTGTCCGTCGTCGTCCCCGACTGGGTGATCGGAACGACCAGAGTGTCGCCGAGCTCGTTATCCGGGCAGAAGCCGCTCAGCTCGGTGGCGACCCGGGCCTCCACCCGGATGCCGCTCCCGGAAAGCAGACTTTCCAGGGCGTCCGCCACGGCGCCGGCAGCCACGGCCGCGGTCCCCTGGCCGATGGCGACGATCCGCCGGATCTTCCCGTTGCGCAGGGCCTCTCTCATCCGGGCGGGGACAGTATCCTCCCCGAGGTTGAAGACGACCCGCTCGGCGTCCCCGTCTTTCTCGATGTGGTACCGGCCCCGCAGGGTCTTGCGGACCGAATGGGCCGCCTCGGTGATCTCCTTGAGGAAGAAATGGGGGTAGTCGCCCCGGTCGATGTCCCGCGTCGTGATCTCCGCCTTCCGGATGGCCTCCTCCCCAAGCGGAAGAGGCGTCCCGTCATAGCAGAGAGCGGCGATGCCGGCGACGCCGCCGGGCGAGTCCTGGTCGAGGACGAAGATCTGTCCGGTCGTCTCCGGCCGCTCCGGGTCGGAGGGCCGTTCGCCGTCCATCTTCAGGAAGAAGGGGGTCTCTTCGACCAGTCCGTAGAGCTCGGAGGAAAAGAGGTAGCGGTCGTCCGCGATGCCGACATAGAGCGACTGGCCGCTCCCCCTCAGGGCCAGGAAGACCTTTCCCGGCTCCGCGTTGCTGACCATGGCGATGGCGTGGGACCCTTCGAACTCGCAAACGGCGAGCCGAAACGCCTCGGTCAGGTCATGGCCGGCCAGGAGATGCCTCTCGATCTGCAGCGGGATGACCTTCGTGTCCGTCGTCACCTCCGGCGCGATGAGCGTCCCGGCGGCCTCGAGCTCCTCCCGCAGGGCGGGGTAGTTGTCGATGTCGCCGTTCAGAACGCAGTGGATGGTCCACTGCCCTTTGCCGTAGGCCGGGTACACCTTTTCCCGCCCGGCCGGCAGCAAACCGGCTGCCAGCGCGAAGTTGCCGACCGGATGGCAGTTTTCCTCCGTGATCGAACCAACCGACGCCCAGCGGGTGTGGGCGAAGGAGGTCGCAAAAGCGACCGGCAGGCGGGCAAAGGCCTGAAGCAGGAGATCCCCCGAGATTTGCCTTCTTAGCTCCCGGACGTTCCGGCCCAGTTCCCCGATGATCTCGGCGGTCTTGTAGGTAAAGATAATCGCCCGGCCGCCGGATTTTTCCGGTACGGATGCCGGGCACACGCAGATCGAGCCGCTGACGGGATCCCCCATCAACGCCCGCCGGCGGAGCTCGCCGTCCAGTCCCGTCTTCGCCAGGCCGTCCATGACCTCCCCGAAGGCGGCCTCGTCGGCCGGGATGAACGAGATCTGCACCCCCGCCGAATCCCGCCCGCGCACCTCCAGCCGGTCCAGGCAGTTGAGGAGGGAGTTCAGCTCCCGGTACTTCAAAAGGGCCTCCGGCGCCACATCCCCGACGCTCCCTGCCCCGGCGAGGCGGAGGATCTTTTCGATGTTGGCGAGGATGTCCTTCTCCAGTCCCCAGGCGAGGTCCCGGATCGCCAGCAGGCCCTGGTTGACGGACTCCAGTTCCGCGGTGGAGAAACGGCCCGCGTTCTCCTCCAGGAGTCTTTCCTCTTTGGCGAGGAAAATATGGACGTTCGCGGCAAGCCCGGCGAGACGGCCCGCCTCCGCCTGATCGAAGAAAAGCCTCCGAAAGGCCTCCTCCTCCTTCAGGCGCAGGAGCTCCCCCGCCATCGCCTCCCGGACGGGAGTCCCGCCCAGATACCCTTCCGGCGCGACCTTTCCGGCCAAAAGTGCGGTCAGGCCGTCGTCAGCCCCTTCAGTGAACAGGCCGTCCAGGCCGCCGGCCGCCGGCCGCGCCTTTTCCCTTTTACGAAGGGTCATGATGCCGGCCAGACCGCAGCACAGCGTGCCCGGCAGCAGGGGAAACAGGATCAAGGCCGGCCCCGGAACCAGCCTTGGGTCGCGGCCCAGATGGACCCGCCACCTCCCGGCGGCGTCAAAGCCTTCCCGAAGAAAACGGCTCAGCCCGGCTATCGTTTCAGACAATGGATTCACCATGATGCAAATCAGCAATCAGTGACAGCTACCTATTTTATATCCCTTGAAAATCATGCTCCCGGAAGCTCGCATTGTAGATTTTTCACATTTTACACGAGGGAAACAGAGTAAAGGCCCCGCCGGCTACGGCGTCCACCGCCTGCTGGAGCCACCGCGTCCCCATCGCCGCGGTCTCCTCGTCCAGGGACTTGATCGCCCGGATATAGTCCTTCCCCTGCGCCTCTCCGGCGCGCGCCAGCCGCGTTAGAAATCCATCCCGCTCCGCCAGACCGGCGCCCTCCTCCCGGCGGTCCATTATACATGCCTCCAGGGCGGGCCAGCATTCGCGCAGTTCCCGCTGCCCGGCAAGGATGGGGCCGCTTATATCTTTGGGCAGGAACCTCTCGCCGAGTTCGATCGATCTATCCATCTTCTCCGCCAGGCCCCGGAACCGCGCCAGCCTCTCCGCGACGGCCCTGTCGACGACTTCGAGCGCCCCGCGATAGAGCTCCTCACCCATCTCAACGCCGGCGAAGAAGGGGCGGCGGGCATGGATGTACCACTGGCGCAGTGCCAGCAGATTGGCGAGATAGATGATATTGTTGGCCGCCCGCCGGCGGATGTTCCCGTAGAGTCCAGGGTAAAACGATCGCCCGGTGGCCTCCCTCCCCTCTCCGCCGAGCAGCTTCCCGCCCTCCGGGCAGTCCCCCCGCCAAACCGCGCCCGCGGCGATCACCGTCCCGAACCCGATCCGGGCCGGGCCGACCAGCCCTCCCTGCCCGCCGAGAAAGATCGGCGGGCGGTTCAGCATCACCCCCCGGGGAACATCCCCTAAAAGTGACGCGGTGGCCTTGTCCTGGTTGGGGGTGTAGTTGAAATGGACGTAGGAGCTCCCTACCTCGCTGTGGTCCCTGCGGCTCGTCCCTCCGGCCATTAGACAGTCGCAGAAATTGATCAGGCTCCCCAGGGTGACGAAGGGAAAGAGGATGGTATGCTTCAGGCCGGCCGTGTGGCCCCCGTTCGCCTCTTCCTCAAGGAGGCAGCCCTCCCGCACCTGGGCGCCCGAGGCCATGCCGGCCCGCTCCAAAAACACGGAGGATTTGCAGAACCCTCCCTTGAGTTCCACCCCCCGGCCGAGCCGGCAATTCTCCAGGGCGAGCGGCGCTTCGGAGCCCAGCTTCACACCGGCCGAGATCAGGGTCCCCGCCCCGGCTATCCTCGTCCCGCCATGGAAGACGACCCCGTCCGGCGATATGCGCTCGGCATCCACCTCCTCCCCGACAAAGACGGAAAAGGGGGCGGGCATCCGGACCCCTCTCTTGAGGAGCTTCAACACCGGCGCCGGCAACATCGTCTCCGCTGGCTGATCCATCCTGTTTTATCTCGCTCCTTGGGCCGGCCGCCCCGGGACCGGATTCAGCGCCCGCCCGGCGCCGCCTCACCTCAACCAGGCTCGCGTTCCAGACCGAGCTTGGCCATCTTCTTCTGAAAGGTGTTCCGGTTGATGCCGAGATAGGCCGCGGCGGCCGTCTTTATGTGATTAGACCTCTTGAGCGCGATCCGAAACAGGCCCCTCTCCACCATGGCCATTACCTCGTCGTAGAGCCGGCTCCTCCCGTTCCCCGTCGTAGAGAAGATCGTCGCAATGTCCTCGATCTTCTTTTCCAGCACTTCTTCGGCAACCGCGGCGGGGGTCGAATGATCCTCCCGCGCGGCCTTGCTGACATGGGATCGCTTCAGACTCATGGATTGCCGGCTACCTTTCATAAAATGACGCCTTTGCAAAATGCCCTGATGCTGCATTAAAACTTCACATCCCCTTATCTTCGCAGGGGCTGCAGGGAACTGTTTCAAACCGTTCCCTGCCTGCGCGGAGGGATCACCTCAAAAAGGGGACCGCCTTGGTGAGAATGATGCCGAGCATCAGCGCCGCCGCCACCCATGTCAGAACGACATGGGCGATCCCGGCCGGGGAACACCCCCTCAGGAGGCGGACCTCCTCCTCGACCCTTTCCGCATCGACCCTGCCGACAATCTCCTCCACCAGCGCGGGGAATCCTCTATAGGCATTGGAGACTATGAAAAAACCCTTGACGGTCGTCAACAGGATATAGACTTTTTTATGGAGATTGAGGCAGCCGACATGGGTGACCTCCGCCCAGGAGGCCGCCTTCCTGCGCCAGAGCTTTCTGATCGTAATCCCGTTCTCGTCCACCGTAACGCGCCTCAGGAGAGACTCGAAGAAAAGATAGAGGGTCGGGAGGAAAAAAATCGTAAAGACGAGCCGCTCCATGGCCGTCCCCTGCGGGAGCAGGGAGATCAGCACCAGGCATAAAAGGAGAAAGGCGTCTATGCCGAGCGGAACAAGAAACGCCTTTTTTATCGTGAAGCTGCGCTGTGACATTTTTCCACCCTGGGGAATCGGTCGGGAGTCTTGAATTTATGATATCAAATCACCGGTCCCGCCTGACAAAGGCGCCGCTCTTGCCGCCCTGCTTGCTCATCAGCCGGATGTCCGCGAGAATCATCTCCCGGTCGACCGATTTGCACATATCGTAAATCGTCAGCGCGGCCACGGCGACGGCGGTCATTGCCTCCATCTCGACCCCCGTTCTTCCCACCGTCCGGACCCTCGCCTCGACGGCGACCTCGCCCCGGGCGGCGTCGCCGGCAAAAAACACTTCTATCCCCGTGAGCTCGAGGGGATGGCACATGGGGATCAGCTCGCCGGTCCTCTTGGCCGCCATGATCCCCGCGATCCTGGCCGCGGCAAAGACATCCCCCTTGGGAATGCCCCCGCCCTCGATGAGCGCGACGGTTTCCGGGCGCATCCGGAGAGTCCCCCGCGCGACCGCCTCGCGGCTGGTCGGCTCCTTCGCCGTCACGTCCACCATCCGCGCCTGGCCTTTTTCATCGAGATGGGATAGCTCTTTCATGGACCTGCCGTATCGGAATGACGGGGGATTTCCTCCCGGAATAGTGGTATCGTCTATCGCTGCCGTGGAAAGTTTCGTGGCAACTTAGCACAGGGTTTTTCCCCCGTCAAGAACGATGAAAGCAGAATGATGAAAGCGCCTTTATAAATTGCTTGCGGGAAACGCGCTTCTCGTTTAACATCCGCAACCGGAACGTTTCCTGGGGCATCAACAGCCGGCCGCCCGCCCGAGCAGTTACAGGTTTTTTTATTTTCCCGATCCGCCAGGGGGTCCGAACTTGATCGTCAAGGCCGTCAGTTCCGCCATCATCGGCATCGAGTCCTATCCCGTCTCCGTCGAAGTCGATCTCGCCGCCGGGCTGCCAATTTTTTCGACCGTCGGCCTCCCCGACGTGGCCGTGCGGGAGAGCAAGGACCGGATCAAGGCCGCCATCAAGAACTCCGGCTATTCTTTCCCGGGCCACCACGTCACGATCAACCTGGCCCCCGCCGACATCAGGAAAGAGGGGACCGCCTTCGATCTTCCCATCGCAGTGGCGATCCTGGCGGCCCAGGGCCTGCTGCCCGCCGAGTCGCTCGGCGGCTATCTCCTCATCGGCGAGCTTTCCCTGGACGGAGGGGTTAAGGGGGTGCGCGGCGCCCTCCCCGCGGCCTTCCAGGCGAGGGACCTGGGCATCCGGGGGATAATCCTCCCGCGGGAAAACGCCGCCGAGGCCGCCCTGGTGGAGGGCATCGCGGTCCTCCCGGTGGAGAGGCTCTCCGAGGTGGTGGAATTCTTAGGCGGGCGGCTGGAGATCGCGCCGGTGAGCGTCGATGTCGGGGAGCTTTTCCGGCAGAGCCGGGAATATCCCTTCGACTTCAACGATATCCGCGGGCAGGAGCACGCCAAGCGCGCCCTCGAGGTGGCCGCCGCCGGCGGGCACAACATGCTGATGATCGGTCCCCCGGGCGCCGGGAAGACCATGCTGGCCCAGCGGCTCGTGACGATCCTCCCCGATCTTTCGCTCCCGGAGGCCATCGAGACGACGAAGATCTTTTCGGTCGCCGGCCTCCTCGACCGGAAGCAGTCGATCCTGGGAACGCGCCCTTTCCGCGCCCCCCACCACACGATCTCCGGCGCCGGTCTCGTCGGCGGGGGACACGCGCCCCGGCCGGGGGAGATCAGCCTCGCCCATCACGGAGTCCTTTTCCTGGACGAGCTGCCGGAATTCAAGAAGAACGCCCTCGAGGCCCTCCGGCAGCCCCTCGAAGACGGGACGGTCACGATCACCCGCTCCTCCGTCACGGCCACCTATCCCGCCCGCTTCATGCTGGTCGCGGCGATGAACCCCTGCCTTTGCGGCTATTACGGCGAAGGGAACCGCCCCTGCCGCTGCACGCCCCAGCAGATAAGGCAGTACCAGGGCAGGATCTCCGGACCGCTTTTAGACAGGATCGACATCCATTGCGAGGTCCCGTCGGTCCGTTATCGCGAGCTGACGGCCAGGCAAACCGGAGAGACGTCCGCTGCCATCAAGACGAGGATCGAGCGGGCCAGGGAAATCCAGAAACGCCGCTTCGCCGGCGACTCGACGCTGTTCAACGCCCGCATGTCCGACCGCCAACTTCGCGCCGCCTGCCCGCTGGACGAGGAATCCCGGCAACTGATGGAAATGGCCGTCGAGAAACTGGGGCTCTCCGCCCGCGCCCATACCCGGATCCTGAAGGTCGCCCGGACCATCGCGGACCTCGAAGGCGAACCCGCCCTCCTTCCTTCCCACGTCGCGGAAGCCATCCAGTACAGAAGCCTTGATCGCCGCCTCGTTTAGATACCTTTGAAAATCATGGTCCCTCCGCGCGCCGTACATTTTTCGTTCCGAAAAATCTACAATGCGCGCTGGGGACACGTTTTAGAATGTGTCCCCTAAGCATGATTTTCAGGTTGTGCAAAGGTTTCGTTTAGTGATAAGTAGCGCCGAAACGACAACGCCTTCCGTCCGCGATTCGGGACTTTTCGGTCCCTAAGCAAGCCCCGCGGGCGGCGGCGCAAGGAGACGATCTATGGAAATCAAGGTTATCCAGGCCCCTCCCGAGAAGAGGAAGGCGAAACCCGCCGATGAAACGAAGCTGGGTTTCGGGAAGATTTTCACCGACCATTTTTTCACCATGCCCTACCACGCGGGCCGGGGTTGGCACGATCCCCAGATCGAACCCTGCCGGCCGCTCGACCTCCATCCGACGGCGATGTGCCTCCACTACGGCCAGGAGATCTTCGAGGGGATGAAGGCCTACCGGGGCAAGGACGGCATCTACCTCTTCCGGCCGCGGGAGAATATCCGGCGGATGAACGTCTCGGCGGAGAGGCTCTGCATGCCCCAGGTGGACGAGGACCTTTTCCTGGCGGCGCTCAAGAAACTGGTCCTGCTGGAAAAGGATTGGATCCCGCACGGCAGCGGCACCTCGCTCTACATCAGGCCGACAATGATCGCCACGGAGGAGGCCCTCGGCGTCCATCCGGCCTCCGAATATCTTTTTTTCATCATCGCGGGGCCGGTGGGGGCCTATTACCCGGAAGGGTTCAGCCCGACCAAGATCTTCGTCACCGAGGAATACTCCCGGGCGGCCCCCGGCGGCACCGGCTACTGCAAGGCCGGCGGCAACTACGCGGCAAGCCTCTACGTGAGCGAGATCGCAAAGAAGATGGGCTACACCCAGGTCCTGTGGCTTGACGCCCTCGAGCGGAAATACGTAGAGGAGGTGGGGACGAGCAATATGTTTTTCGTGATCGGCGAGGAACTGATCACCGCCCCCCTGGCGGGAACGATCCTCCCCGGGGTCACCCGCGACTCGGTAATCCGCCTCGCCGGAAGCTGGGGGGTAAAGGTCGCGGAGAGGCGGCTCTCCATGGACGAGGTCATGGCGGCCATCGCCGGCGGTACGCTCCGGGAGGCCTTCGCCTCCGGGACGGCCGCCATCGTTTCGCCGGTCGGCCTGATCTACTTCCGGGGAAAGGAATATCCCATCAACGAGGGGAAAACCGGCGTTCTCACGGAGAAGCTCTACAACGAGATCCTCCAGATCCAGTACGGCCTGAAAGACGATCCCTTCGGCTGGCGGATGAAGATCGACTGACCCAATCCTTCCCTTGATCCGGCAACTTAGGGATGGTTTCCACAGCGCTGTTGAAAAGGCTGTGGACAAGTCTGTGGAGAACTTGCGCAACCCCTCAATTGTCACTGTTATATACCGGTTTGCATAAGGGATGAGCATTGAAAATCTTTTGTGATAACAATAAGTTAAATCTACCAGGCCCCCTTTTGGCCCTTTGCGGCGCTTTTTTATGGAGTTATAAACGTTTGGGGAAAACCGTGCCGTTTCCGCACTTCCCGAAAGACCCCCTTCCCGGCCGTCAAAGTCGCCTTGCGGCCCTCCGGGCGGCAGTGCTCGTCCTGCCGGCCGCCCTCCTTCTATTTCCGGCGCCGGCGCTTCCGGCCGAGGGCCTCTCCCTGGAGCAACTGACGGCGAAGACGCAGGAGATCTATGAAAAAACCACCGACCTGAAGGCCCGGTTCGTCCAGGAGGTGACGATCCGCTCCATGAAGAAGACCGAACGGGAAGAGGGAACGGTCCACTTCAAGAACCCCCGGATGATGCTGTGGGATTATCAGAAGCCGAAGGCGAAAAAACTAGTAATCAACGCCCAGAAGGCCTGGCTTTACGTCCCCGAGGACAGGATCGTCTACGTCCAGAATGCCGACGATATCTACCGTTCGCGGATGGCCGTCCGGTTCCTCTCCGGCCTCGGCAAGCTCTCCGAGGATTTCCGGATCGGCTTCAGCGGGGACAAACCCTTCGACGAGCAGGGAAACTATCTCCTCACGCTGACCGCCAAGGAGGCGGAAGGAGGCATCGAGCGGCTCTTTCTGACGATCGACGGGAAGAATTTCCATATCTCCCAGTTCAGTTTCACAGACGCCTTAGGGAACACGACCCGGCTTCGCCTGAGCGATATCAGGATAAACACCGGCGTCCCCGACTCGCTGTTCGATTTCAAACCGCCCGCGGGCGTCGAGATCGTTACGATGCCCAAGTAGACATATGGCGTTATTTGGAAATCATGTCCCGGAAGCGCGCATTGTAGATTTTTCGGAACGAAAAATGTACAGCGCGCGGAGGGAACATGATTTCCAAGTTGTCATGACCAACTATAGGGTCGCCCGAATGATCCGGATCGTTTGCGAACAAATGCCCCTCCCGGAACTGGACCGGGAATGGCTGGATACGGACGGCCGGGGAGGATACGCCTCAAGCACGCTGGAGAACTGCCATTCGCGGCGCTACCACGGCCTGCTGGCGGCCAATCTCCGCTGCCCGGAAGGCAGATACGTCCTCCTCTCCAAGCTTGAGGACTCGCTCGCCGTAAACGCCAAAGAGTTCTTCTTCAGCCGCCACCGGTATCCGGGGGTCGTTTTCCCGCCGGGGCCTTCCCTGCTGGAAGAATTTTCCCTGGGGATCTGCCCCCGCTTCGCCTACCGGGCGGGGAATGTCACGGTAGAAAAGACCTTGCTGCTTGTCCGCAGCGGCGCCCTCCTGGTGCGGTACGACTTCCTGTCCGGAGAGTCGCCAGGCGTCCTTCGCCTGAAACCCTTCCTGGCCTTCCGGGGATATCACGAACTCATGCACGAAAACCCGTATATCCGCGGCCGGGCCGAAGTCATCGAAAACGGCTTCCGGATCGAACCGTACGGGGGGATGCCTCCCCTTGTCGTCCGGACCTCGCTCCCCTCGCGTTTCATCCCTTCTCCCTGCTGGCACAGGCGCTTCGAGTACGCCGAGGAGCGGGAACGCGGCTTCGACTGGCAGGAGGACCTGTTTGTGCCGGGAATTTTGGAGGCCGGAATTGCGGCGGGAGAATCGCTCATCCTGGCGGTTTTCGCCGGCGACGACAGCGGGGAAGACCCGGCGAGGTTCTGGGCAGCCGAGGCGCTCCGGCGGGAGGAGGAACTCGCCGGCGATTGGAAACTGACGGATTCGCCCGCCCGCCCGCAAACAGCCGCAGCGCATGACGGCAAGCCCGGCGTAGCCGCCCAAAATGATAGCAGGATGGGCGGGGTCACAGACGAAGAGCGGGAGATCGTTCTCGCCCTGCTCCGGGCGGGACGGCAGTTTCTCATCGCCACTCCCTCGGGAAGACCGGCCGTCATCGCCGGCTATCCCTGGTTCGGAAGCTGGGGTCGAGACACCCTCATCTCCCTCCCCGGCCTCGCCTTTTGCACCGGCCGCCTTGCGGAGGGGACGGCCATCCTGACGGAGCTCGGCAGCCACGAGCAGGAAGGCCTCCTGCCGAACTTTTGCTCCGCGTGCGGGGCGCCCTCGGCCTACAACACCGTGGACAGCTCCCTGTGGTACTTTTGGGCGGTCCAGGAATTCCTCCGGTGCACGGGCGATGCCGCTTTTGTCCGCAAGGGCTTCTGGCCCGTCATGAAACGGATCGCCGGCCGTTTCCTGGCCGGGACGCGGTTCGGCATCGGCGCGGACGCCCGGGGCCTTCTCCACGCCGGCGAGGAGGGAACGGCCCTCACCTGGATGGACGCCCTTGTGGAGGGAACGCCGGTGACGCCCCGCCGCGGCTTTGCGGTCGAGATCAACGCCCTTTGGTACAACGCCCTGTCCTTTATGGATCAACTGGCGACGCAATTCGCCGAGCCGGAATGGTCTTTCGCCGAGATGATCCCGCTGCTCGCCCGATCGTTCCGGGAGACCTTCTGGATCCCGGAAGGGGATTATCTCGGCGACGTCTTTGCCGAAGGGAAACTCGACCGCGCCGTCCGGCCGAACCAGATCTTCGCCGTTTCCCTCCCCTTCTCGCCGCTCACGTCCGCCCAGCAGGCCTCGGTCGTCCGGACAGTGCGGGAGCAGCTCCTGACCCCCTGCGGTTTGAGAACCCTCTCGCCCGCGGATGCGGCCTACCGGGGCCGCTACCGGGGAAACGCCGCCGGGCGCGACTCGGCCTACCACCAGGGCACCGTCTGGCCGTGGCTGTTAGGGGCCTTTGGCGAGGCCTCCCTCCGGGTGGCCGCGGACCGGGAACGGGAAAAGGAAAATCTCCGAAAATACCTGCGCGACTTCCTTCAAGGCCACCTGTTAGAGGCGGGAATCGGCAGCGTCTCGGAGGTCTTCGACGGCGATCCCCCCCACCGGCCGGGGGGCTGCATCACCCAGGCCTGGAGCGTCGCCGAACTGACCAGACTCTATTTTCTCCTGAATCAGGATTAGAGATTTTTGAAAATCTTGCTCCCTCCGCGCGCTGTACATTTTTCGTTCCGAAAAATCTACAATGCGCGCTTCCGGGGCATGATTTTCAAGTTGGGCAAAGGTCTCTATTATCGATTTTGGATTTACTTTCGGGCTCAAATGTGGCAGCATGGTCCCGGCTGTTGAACCGCGCGGCAAGACGTTTTCAGTTAACCGGAGCAATCGCTTGTCATTACTCAGGGAGCGGGAATCCGGCGGATTTTCGACAGTCTCGCATCGTCCCCTCGATTGATCTTTTTTATAGCGACCCATGCCCCGCGGGGCGGTTTATCGAGGAGTAACGAGTGACGACCTCGTAAAAAGTCTTAAAAACCTTGCATCCGGGCGGCTTTGTAAAAAGCCCGCAGGCAAGGCGCGCGAATACCGAGGAGTGAGGCGTACTTTGGCGTACGCCGCAGCGACGAGGGATGAAGCGCAACGCAGCATCCGGGCTTTTTACGAAGCCGTAACGAGTTACTCAGAAGTCCTTCTCTCTTCTTGACTGACGGAGACTTCCCCCGCAAGCGGAAGGAGGTTGTGAACCATGCGCATTCTCATGTTCGGCTGGGAATTCCCGCCCCGGATGAGCGGCGGTCTGGGCACGGCCTGTTTCGGCATGACCAGGGCCCTGGCGGCCCTTGGCCATCGAATCGCCTTCGTCCTGCCGCAGGCGGTGGAAGAGGATGGGGCGCCCTTTCTGGAGCTCGTGTCGGCTGCCGCCTTCCCGGTTGGCGATGCCGGCGAGGAAGACGCAGACGCGGAGGTCTTCCGGCGGCTGACGCGCCGGGCCGTCCCCGCGCTGCTTCACCCCTATCTGAGCGCCCAGGGCTACCGGGACCTCTTCCTGTCCAGAGGGGGCAGGTTTCGCAACGCCGCCGTTTACGGCCCGGACCTGATCGCGGAGGTCTCCCGCTACGGACGGGCCGCCGGCGCCGTCGCGCGGCGCCTCTCCTTCGAAATCATCCACGCCCACGACTGGATGACCGTCCCCGCCGCCCTCCTCGCCCGCCGGCTCAGCGGCAAGCCCCTCATCCTCCACATCCACTCCCTCGAGTACGATCGGAGCGGCGAGAACGTCAACCCCGAGATCGTCGAAATCGAACGGGAAGGCCTGCGGCAGGCCGACAGGATCATCGCCGTCAGCCACCGGACGAAACGGATGATCACGGAGCGCTACCAAACGGCGCCGGAGAAGATCTCCGTCGTCTACAACGCCGTTACCCAGGCGGAGGCGCGGCGGATCTACCGGACCGAACCGAAAGGGGACCGCAAGACGGTCCTCTTCCTCGGCCGGATAACGTTTCAGAAAGGACCGGACTATTTCGTCGAGGCGGCCGCCCAGGTCCTTCAGGTCCTCCCCGACGTCGCCTTCGTCATGGCCGGCGCCGGCAACATGATGGGACAGATGATCGAGCGGGTCGGCGAATTGGGGATCGGCGAGCACTTCCACTTCACGGGATTCCTCCAGGGGGAGGAGATCGAGCGGATCTTCTCCCTAAGCGACCTGTACGTCATGCCCAGCGTCTCCGAGCCGTTCGGCATCTCCCCCCTCGAGGCTATGCTGTACGACGTCCCGGTGATCCTCTCCCGCCAGTCGGGCGTCGCGGAGATCCTCAAACACGCCCTGAAGGTCGATTTCTGGGACGTCCGGGAGCTGGCCGCCAGAATCATCGCCGTTCTGAAGCGCCCCGCCCTGGCCGGCGAGATGGCGCAGAAGGCCCGCGAGGAGCTCCGGCAGATCCGCTGGGAAACGGCCGCGGAGCGGATCGAGGCGATCTACCGGGAGGCGCTCTCGGGCGTCTCGCCAACATGAGAGCAGTTTTGAAAATCATGTTCCCTCCGCGCGCTGTACATTTTTCGTTCCGAAAAATCTACAATGCGCGCTTCCGGGAAATGATTTTCATGCCGCAAGGTGTAATGACGAAGCGCGGTAAATAACTCATGCCGACCGTCTGCCTCTATTTTCAGGTCCACCAGCCCCGGCGCCTGCGGAGGTATTCCTTCTTCGACATCGGCCGGGTTCACGACTACGAGGACGAGGGCGAAAACGGCCGGATACTGGACAGGGTCGCCGAGAAATGCTATCTTCCCGCCAACGCGCTGCTGCTGAAAATGATAGCAAGATACGGGGGCGACTTCCGGGCGGCCTTTTCCCTCTCCGGCGCGGCCCTGGACCAGTTCCAACGGCGCCGACCGGATGTCCTGGAGAGCTTCCGGCGGCTGGCCGAGACGGGGTGCGTCGAATTCCTCAACGAAACCGACAGCCATTCCCTGGCCTTTCTCTTTTCGCCCCGGGAGTTCAGACAACAGGTCCGGCGCCACCGGGAGAGGATCAGGAATCTTTTCGGCCAGGAGGGGCGGACCTTCCGCCATACGGAGCTGATCTACAGCAATGCCGTCGCCGCCGCCGCGGAGAAGCTTGGCTACAGGGCGATCCTGGCCGAGGGCGCGGAGAAGATCCTGGGCCGGCGGAGCCCCAACCGGGTTTACCGCCCGGCCGGCTGCAAGAAGATGAAGCTCCTGCTGAGGAATTACCGCCTCTCGGACGATGTGGCCTTTCGCTTCTCCGAGACGTCCTGGTCCGAACACCCGCTCACGGCGGAGAAGTACGCCCGCTGGCTCCGCCGGATCAGGGAGGAAGAGGCGGTGATCAATCTTTTTATGGACTACGAGACCTTCGGCGAACACCAGTGGCGGGAGACGGGGATCTTCGAATTTCTCTCGGCGCTGCCCGGGGAGATCCTGCGGGAGCCGGGCTTCCGCTTCCGAACGCCCGCCGAGGCGGCGGCCGCCGCTGATCCGGCCGGTGCGATAGACTGCCCCGGCCTCATCTCCTGGGCGGACGAGGGGCGGGACATGACGGCCTGGCTGGGAAACGCCATGCAGCAGGACGCGGCCCGCACCCTCTACGGCATCGAGAACGCCGTCCGGCGGCGGAAGGATGAAGACCTGTTGCAAACATGGCGGATGCTCCAGACGTCCGACCATTTTTACTACATGTGCACGAAATGGTTTTCCGACGGGGATGTGCACCGCTACTTCAACCCCTTCGAGTCGCCCTATGAGGCCTACATCAACTACATGAACATCCTCGACGATCTATCGCAATCGCTTAAACGGAACGCTTTCGCAAAAAAGGAGTGAATCGATGGTTGAGACGCGCAAACACTTTCTCTTCGAGGTGAGCTGGGAGGTCTGCAACAAGGTCGGCGGGATCTATACGGTTATCGTCAGCAAACTCCCCGCCGCCACGAAGGTCTACGGCGAAAACTATTTTCTCCTCGGTCCGGACCTCAAGACCAACCTCGAATTCGAAGAAACGGATGAGGGGTGCTGGGACCGGATCCGGGAAGGGATCGCCATCAAGGAGATCCCCTGCCGTTTCGGCCGCTGGAGGGTGCCGGGCGAACCGAAGGCCATCCTCGTCAACTTCGGCCAGAAGTACGACAGGGATCAGCTCCTATTCCGGATCTGGGAGGACTACGGCGTCGACTCCATCGCCGGGGGCTGGGACTACGTGGAACCGGTCATGTTCAGCTACGCGGCCGGCGAGGTGATCGAGACGATCTATAACGTCCTGCTCAGGCCCACGGGGATTCGGGCCGTCGCCCAGTTCCACGAATGGATGACGGGGGCCGGGATGCTGGGCCTCAAGAAGCGGGTCCCGGAGATCGGCGCCGTCTTCACGACGCACGCCACGATGCTGGGGAGGGCCCTTGCCGGCGCCGGCATGGACATCTACACCATGATGGACAACATCTCGCCCCAGCGGGAGGCGAGCGCCCACAACATCACTGCCAAGTGCTCGCTGGAGACGGTCTCGGCCCGCGAGGCGGACTGCTTCACCACGGTGAGCGAGATCACCGCCTCCGAGGCGAAGAACTTCCTCGGGCGGACGCCCGATCTGATCACCCCCAACGGCCTCGACATCGAGAACATCCCCGACCTGGCGGCCGACCGGGCGACCGCCCTCGAGTCCCGCAAAAGGCTTCTCGCCGCCGCCGCCCGGTTCGTCGGCAGGGATTTCCCGGACAACACGCGGATCATGGCCATCTCGGGACGCTACGAATTCACCAACAAGGGCATCGACCTGTTCCTGTCGGCCCTCGCACGTCTCAACGGGGAGCTCGGACCCGATCAGACCATCCTCGCCTACATCTTTGTCCTGAGCGGCTACATGGATCTGATCCCCTCCCTGAAAAGCGACGCAGCCAGACCCGACCCGGCAAATCCGCCCCTCGCCACCCACCGCCTGCACAACGAGGCATTCGACCCCATCCTGCAGGCCTGCGACCGGCTCGGGCTCAAGAACCTCCCCCGGAACCGGGTCCAGGTCATCTACATCCCCGCGTACCTCAACGGCCACGACGGCCTGCTCAACATGACCTACTACGAGGCCCTTGCCGGCTGCGATCTCGGGGTGTTCCCCTCTTACTACGAACCATGGGGCTACACCCCGCTGGAAAGCGCGGCCTATGCCGTGCCGACGATCACGACCGATCAGGCCGGCTTCGGTCTCTGGGCAAGGCAAATGGTAGGCGAAGACAGAGGCATCATCCTCCTCAAGCGGATCGGCAAGGCCTGGGAGGCGGTCGCCGACAATCTCTACGCGGTCTTCAAGGACTTTCTCGGTAAAAGTGAGGAGGACCTCCAGAAGATGCGCGTCGCCGCGCGCGCCACCGCCGCCCTGGCGAATTGGGAGGAGTTCTTTCACAATTACCGGGAGGCCTATGGCTGCGCCCTCGCGGCTGCCGAAAGACGGGCGGAGATGCTCGTCGCGGAAGGCCTGCTGGTCGAACCGAAATACACTTACGCCGGAACGGTATCCGTTTCGCCCCATTTCCGGACATTCACAGCGGTGGCCAACCTTCCGGAGCAGATCTCCCGGCTCCGGGAGATGGCCTACAATCTCTGGTGGACCTGGAATCCGGGCGCCCGCATCCTGTTTTCCTCCCTCGATCCCAACGTCTGGGCGGCGATGGGCAACAACCCCGTCCGGATGCTGGAGAACTGCTCGCCCGAACGGCTGCAGGAGGCCTCGGAAAACACCAGCTACATGAACATCTACGCCCAGATCATGCAGCAGTTCGACGACTACATGGAAGACCGGACCCCCGCCCCCCAGGTGGGGGAGCTCAACGGCCTGAAGTGGTCGTCGCCGGTCGCCTATTTTTCGACGGAGTATGGTCTCCACGAGTGCCTGCCCATCTATTCCGGCGGCCTGGGCACCCTCTCCGGCGATCATCTCAAGACGGCCAGCGACCTGAACATCCCCCTTGTCGGCGTCGGCCTCTTGTACAAGAACGGCTTCTTCAAACAGGTGATCGACAAAAACGGCGCGCAGACGGAGGAGTATCCCGAAAACGATTTCTCCATCATGCCCCTCGAGATCGTCCGGGACGACCGGGGAGAGGCCGTGCAGATTTCGCTGGAGCTGCCGGGGCGGACGCTCTTCGCCAACATCTGGGAGGTCAGGGTGGGGCGGGTCTCGCTGTACCTTATGGATACGGACACCCCGCGAAACACCGCACAGGACCGGAGGATCACGGAACGCCTCTACTGCTCCGAGCTGCGGACGCGGATCGAACAGGAGATCCTCCTGGGGATGGGCGGGGTCCGGCTCCTGAGAAAACTGGGCATCCGTCCCCGCGTCTATCACATCAACGAAGGGCACTCCGCCTTTCTCCTGTTCGAGAGGATCGCCTCGCTGATGACGGACGAGAAGCTTTCCTTCGACGAGGCAAGCGAGATCGTGCGCGGGGGAACGGTCTTCACGACCCATACGCCGGTGGAAGCGGGAAACGAGCGTTTCAACAGGGAACTCATCGAACATTACTTCGCGAGCTTCGTGAAGCGGACGGGGATCACCTGGTCGCAGTTCTGGGAGTTAGGGGTAAAGGAGAGCGGCGAGGGGAAACCCTTTTTCATGACGATCCTGGCCCTCAAGATGGCCCACAAGAGCAACGCCGTCAGCCGCCTCCACGGGCAGGTCTCCCGGCGGATGTGGCTGGACGTCTGGAAGGGATTCGACGAAACGGACATCCCCATCGGCCATGTCACCAACGGCGCCCATGTGCTCTCCTACATCGCCCCGCGGATGAAGACGCTGCTGGACACCTATCTCGGCATGGGCTGGGAGCAGGACATCACCGATCAGGAACGGTGGGCCCGCATCCAGGACATCCCCGACACCGCCCTGTGGCGGACGAGATACGAACTCAGGCAGAGTCTGATCGATTTCCTGCGCGAGTATCTCTCCCAGAACTGGATGAAGTACGGTTACACGAAGACCTGGCAGGAGGAGCTTTTCTCCCGGCTCAATCCGGCGGCTATGATGATCGGCTTCTCCCGGCGCTTCGCCCCCTACAAGCGGGCCGACCTGATCTTTTCCGATCTGGACCGTCTGGACAGGATCGTCAACCACCCCACCCGTCCCGTCCATATAGTCTTTTCCGGCAAGGCCCACCCGAACGACCAGATGGGCAAGGATATCATCAAAAAGGTGATCGGCGTTTGCAAGAGCGAGCGGTTCCGCGGAAAGATCTTCTTCGTCGAGGGGTACGACATCAGGATCGCCCGCCACCTTGTCCAGGGGGCGGACGTCTGGCTGAACAATCCCCGCCGCCCCCTGGAGGCGAGCGGCACCAGCGGCGAAAAGGTGATCACCAACGGCGTCCTGAACCTCAGCACCTCCGACGGGTGGTGGGTGGAGGGATTCGACGGAACGAACGGCTGGACCATCGGCCCCGTCGTCAAGGGCTTCGCTAAAGAGCCTGAAAACGCGGACGAGGAAGACGGCCAGTCCCTCTATTCGCTGTTAGAGAACAACGTGGTCCCCCTCTTCTACGAACGCGAGATGTCGGGGCTTCCCGAGAAGTGGATCGCCACGATCAAGCGGTCGATGCAGACCCTCGGTCCCCGCTTCAACACGAACCGGATGCTCCTGGAATACTATCGCGATCTCTACCTGCCCGCCTCCAGACGGGAACACGAGTTCTACGGGGACGCTTACCGGATGGCCCGCGAACTGGCCGACTGGAAGCGGAAGCTGCCGATGCGCTTCTCCTCGCTGCGCCTCGTCGATGTCAGCATTGAGGGCATCCGCGGCGACACGATCATCGTGGACAAACCCCTCGACGTCAGCGTCCGGATCGATCCCGGGAAATTTACACCGGAGGAACTTCTCGTCGAACTGGTCATTGGGAAGAAGGACGGCGGCGGTTTTATACAGCAGCCGGACTGCCTGCCGCTGGCGATCAGCCGCCGGGAGGAGGACGGGATCGTCACCTTCTCGGTCTCCTACACGGTCAGTCAGAACGGCGCCTACGCCTACGGCATCCGCGTCCTCCCCTTCCACCCGCATCTGGCCGCCAAACAGGAAACGGGACTGGTTTATTGGGGGTAGGCATACATCATCATGTCCGTATTTCCCGCGCGCATCGCGGCCGCAAAGATCGCCCCGCGGTTTTTGATTGACAACCCCCGGCTGATTCCTTACAATGAAAGCAAAAGTAAGGAATATCAATCTCACAGGAGGGCATATGCTTGCGGCGAAGGTCACGGCCAAGGGACAGATCACGATCCCCAAAAAGATTAGGGACAGGCTTGGGGTCGCCGAAGGGGAAAAGATCCAGTTCTGCGAGGAGAACGGGGTGTTCTACATAAAAAAAGGCGCGACGGAGCCGCCCTTTGATAAATGGATAGGATATCTCAAAAAGAAGAAAGGGATAAAGCCGGATGAAATCATCGAGGAGATGAGAGGAAGATGATCGCTGCGATAGACACAAACATCCTCCTCGACATTCTTATTCCCGGCACGGAACATGCGGCGGAGTCAAAAGCGCTGCTTGACAAGCACCACACCGACGGCCAGTTGATCGTCGGCGACGTCGTGTATGCGGAGTTGTCGTCGCAGTTTTCATCAGGGGAGGAACTCAAGGCTTTCTTGAAGGACACCTCGATACGGGTGGTGAACTCGAATGACGCGGCATTGGCGAATGCCGGGACCCGGTGGAAACAGTACGCAAAAAAGAGGCGTACCGGGCTGCAATGCCCTTCCTGCGGGACAAGTTTGGCGGTTCATTGTCCTGAATGCAAGCAGGCCCTTTCTTATCGTCAGCATATCATCAGCGATTTTCTTATCGGCGCCCACGCCCTCGTTCATGCCGACCTGCTCCTTACGAGGGACAGGGGGTTCTACAAGAGCTACTTCAAAGACCTGCGCACCGGTTGAAGGAAAGGATGAACAGTATCGCCCCCGCGTCTGATCCATTTCAACGGCGAACGTTTCTTTGGCCTCTATGAGGAAGAGAATCAAGTGAACCCTCATGACGGCCCGCCGTCACAAAGTGGGATTAAAATCCCCCCTCACTTCCCTCCCCCTTGACGGGGGAGGGTCAGGGTGGGGGTGAAATACCGAAGAGAGGCATGAATGATTACAGATGAGGTGAAAAAAGAGATCCGCGCGATCGTGGGGCCGCAAAACTGCCTCGAGTCCGACCTGGAGCGCTTCGGCTACTCCTACGACGCCTCCTTCGTTCCCCTTCTCCCCGCGAACAAGCCGGAGATCGTCGTCCGGCCCGTTACCGTGGAAGAGGTCTCGCGGCTGATGGCCATAGCCTATAGGCACGAGATCCCCGTCACCCCGCGGGGCGCGGCAAGCGGCCGGACCGGCGGCAGCGTCCCCCTCCAGGGCGGCATCTCGCTTTCCCTCGACCGGATGACGCGGATCGTGGAGCTGGACGAAAGAAACATGACGGTCACGGCCGAGGCGGGGGTGCGGACGATCGATCTGTACAACCGCTGCGCCGCGAAGGGCCTCTTCTACCCGCCCGACCCGGCGAGCTGGAAGTTCTCCACCATCGGCGGCAATATCGCCGAAAACGCCGGAGGGATGCGGGCCGTCAAGTACGGCGTAACCTCCGACTACGTCCTGGGTCTGGAGGTTGTTCTGGCAGACGGGACGGTCCTCGAGACCGGCGGGAAGGCCCTCAAGAACGTCACGGGCTATGACCTCAAGAGGCTCTTCACCGGCTCCGAGGGGACCCTCGGCGTCATCACGCAGGCGCTCCTCCGGCTCATCCCCATGCCGAAGCGGCGCGGCACGCTGCGGATCTCGTTTAACTCCCTCGACGACGGCTGCGCGACGGTCCATAAGATGCTCCAGTCCGGCGTGGTGCCGGCCGCCGCCGAGATCATGGACCGGGTCTCCCTCGAGGCCGTCGCCAGATACGGCGGTATCGAAGTCGAACCGGCCGTCGAGGCCTGCCTCATCGTCGAGATCGACGGCGAGGACGAGGCCGCGCTTGAACAGCAGACAAACAGGATCGAGGCCGTGGCAAGGGAGTGCGGCGCGGTCGAATTCAGGGCCGCCCGGTCGGAAAGGGAATCCGACGAGCTGTGGGCCGTCCGGCGGGGCATGAGCTCCGCGGTGGCCGCCCTCGCCCCCAACCGGCTGGGGGAAGACATCTCTGTCCCGCGCGACGCCTTCCCCGAGGCGGTGCGCCGGATCCGGGCGATCTCCGAAAAATACGGGCTTCCCATCGCGGTTTACGGCCATGCCGGGGACGGCAACCTCCACCCGTCGGTTCTCTGCGACCTCGCGAACCCCGAGGAGGCGAAGCGGGTCCACGGGGCGGTCGACGAGATCTTCGCCGCGGCCCTCGCCCTCGGCGGGACCCTCTCCGGCGAGCACGGGATCGGGATCACGAAGCGTCCCTACATCGCCCAGGCCCTGGGGGAAGCCGGCCTGAGGACCCTCAAAGCCATAAAGCAGGCCCTCGACCCGAAGGGGATACTGAACCCCGGCAAGATCTGGTAACGGCTTCGGAAAAAGCCCATATGCTGCGTTGCGCTTCATTCCTCGTCGTTGCGACGTACGAAACAGTACGCCTCACTCCTAGGAATTCGCGCGCCTTGCCTCTGGGCTTTTTGCGAAGCCTTTTATAAATGGAGAGAATGCGAAATTGATTGTTGGAACACCAAGACCTGCGAGGAAGCAAGAAGCATGATTAGCGCCACGGACAGCGCCCTGCTTCAGGCAGCGAGAGAAAAGGTAAGCCCCTGCGACCGCTGCGGCGCCTGCCTGCCGGTCTGTCCCCTCTTCGGGGTGAGGGACATTGAGCTCTCCAGTGCGCGGGGCAAAAATGCTATCACCAGGGCCATCGCCGAGGGCGGCATCGACCCGACGCCGGCGACGCTCGCCGCGGTCGATTTCTGCCTGCTGTGCCGGGCCTGCGTCGAGACCTGCCCGAGCAAGGTCAAGACGGACGAGGCGATGATCGACCTGCGCCAGTACCTCGTCGAGAGGACGGGCGCGGCAAACCTCAAATATAGGGCCGCGGGCGGAATCCTCAAGAGCCCCGGTCTGGTGAAGCTCGCCGCGGGGACGCTCGCGCTGGCGCGCAAACTGGGGATCAACGGCGTCTTTCCCCACGGCCTGGCGCCGGATGAGTACACCCGGGCGCATTTCCTGACCGCCTTCGCGGGGCCGGCCGCCCTCGGCAGGCAGGCCCCGCCATCTGAAATTGCCATCACGGCGAAGACCAAGACGGCCTATTTCTACGGCTGCGGCATGCGGATGATGTTTCCCCGCGCGGCGGCCGAGACCGTTTCCATTCTCCAGACCACGGCCCGGATACTGCGCCCGGACAACGTCTGCTGCGGCCTGCCGCACCTCGCCCACGGCCTGCGGGGCGACTTTCTGGCCCTCGCCAAAAAGAACATCCGGCTCTACGAGGAGGCCGATATCATCGTCAGCGACTGCGCGAGCTGCAGCGGGACGCTCAAGCACATCGCCTCCTTCTTCGAAGGCGACCCCGTGTGGAGGGACCGGGCGGTGGCCTTCAGCGCCAAGGCGATGGACCTGACGGAGTACCTCGCCAAGGCCGGCTACGCGCCCCGGCAGAGGACGGCGGCGGTCTTCACGTATCACGACCCCTGCCATCTCGCGCGGGGCCAGGGGATCAGAAAGCAGCCCCGCGATCTTCTGAACGCCGCCGGGGAATTCGTCGAGATGGAGGAGGTCGATGTCTGCTGCGGCGGGGCGGGGTCCTTCCACGTCGATTATCCGGCGATCTCGGCCGGGATACTCGCAAAGAAGCGCCTGAACATCGAAAAAACCGGCGCGTCCGTCGTCGTGACCGGCTGTCCCGGCTGCCTGATCCAGCTTACCAAGGCGGCAAAGGCCTCCGGCGGCCGCTTCCGGGCCCTCCACATCAGCCAGGTGATATGAATCCCCTCGTCCTCCTCTTCATCCTGTCGTTTCTAGTCTCCGTCGATGTCAGGATCCTGGGGCCGGTTCTGCCGTCCATCTCGGATTCGCTGGGCGCTTCCCCGGGCGTGGTAGGGCTGGCGATGACGACCTATTCCCTCGCCTACAGCCTGGGGCAGCTCGTCTACGGCCCCCTTTCGGACCGGTCCGGCCGCATCGCGGTCGTGCGCTCGGCGGGCATCGGCTTCGGCGTTCTGACCATCCTCTCCGCCCTGGCGGCCACGGCGTGGCAGTTCGTCGGCGCCCGCCTGCTGGCCGGGACGTTCGCCAGCGCGGTGATCCCGCTGACCCTCGTCTATATCGGCGACACGGTCGCCTACGGACGCCGGCAGGTGATGCTCGGCCGCTTTGCGGTCGTCACCGCCTCCGCCATGGCCTTTTCCGCCGCTATCGGCGGCGCCGTCGCCCACTTCATCTCGTGGCGCTTCATGTTGATCGGATACGGCGCTCTGGCATTGATTCCAATAGGCCTCCTGTGGCTGATTTCCCCCTCCGCACAGACCGTGATTCCGGACGCCTCCACCGGTTACGGCCAAATCCTGCGCGACCGCCGGGCCCAGTTCGTCTATGCGGCCGTGTTCACCGAAGGCGCCCTGATGTGGGGCGGGATGACCTATCTCGGCGCCTTCGCGTTTCAGCGGTACGGCCTCGACCAGTTCAGCATCGGCCTGCTGATCTCCCTGTACGGCATCGGCATGATGACGGGCGGCTTCCTGATGGGCCGGGTCCGCCGCTTCCTGTCCGAAAACGATCTGGCGGCCCTGGGGGGCTTCCTGATGGGGACGGGCTTTCTCATGCTCATCCCCGACTGGCCCCGCCCCCTGTTTGCAACCAGTATGTTTTTCATGGGGCTCGGCTATGTGAGCCTCCACACGACGCTCCAGGTCCGCGGGACGGAGATCAGCGCAACGGCGCGCGGGAAGGCCTTTTCCCTGTTCACCCTCACCCTTTTTTCGGGGATGGCCGCCGGCTCGGCGGCGTTTGGAGGTCTGGTGGACGCGGGGCGCTACGAGCTGATGCTGGCCATTGCCGGGATCGGCCTGATCGCCGTCGGCATCGCGACGACCCTCTCCCCTCCCCCTATTTCCAGTCAAACGGCCTCTCCCGGGTGAAGTCCGGCGCGAGGTCGCGGTCGTCCACCTCCTGGGTGTAGATCTCTTCGAATCCCAGCTCCAGGGCGGCGTCGACGACCCTCTCGTATTCGGCTTTAGTCAACCGCCTCCCGAGGAGGGGATCGGCGCGCACGGCCGGAATCGGAGTGTACTGGGCCATGATGCTCAGGGGAATCGCCGGGGAGACCTCCCTTATCATCTTCAGGACCGCGAGACTGTTCTCCAGGCATCCCGGCAGGACGAGGTGGCGGACCAGGACCCCGCGCCGGGCGATCTCCTCCTCGCACTCCAGGACGTCGCCGACCTGGCGGACCATCTCCTTCAGGGAGGCCAGGGCGCGGCTGGGGTAGTCAGCCGCAGCCGAGTAGCGCCGTCCCGTCTCGTCGAGGCCGTATTTGAAATCGGGGAGATAGATTTCCACCATCCCGGCGAGCAGGCGGACGATCTCCGCCCGCTCGTACCCGCCGCAGTTGAAGACGAGCGGGACCTTCAGCCCTCTACTCCGGGCGATCAGCAGCGCCTCCATGATCCCCGGAACGTGGGGGGTCGGCGTCACCGGCTCGACGTTGTGGCAGCCCTTCGCCTCGAGATCGAGCATGACAGCGGCAAGCTTATCCGCGCCGACCGTCCTGCCCGCGGCCGAGTGGCTGATCTGGTAATTCTGGCAGTAGATGCACCTCAGATTGCATGAGGAAAAGAAGATCGTCCCCGCCCCGTCCTTCCCGGAGATGGGCGGCTCCTCGCCGTGGTGGGGAAGCGCCGCATCAATGACCATTCCTGCGCCGAGATTGCAGAATCCTTTCTCACCCGCAGTCCGGTCCGCCCGGCAAAGCTTCGGGCACAGGACGCAGCGCTTCATGATCCGCTTGAGATATTCGACCCGCCGGTCCGCATCGGCGCCGTCCACGGCAACCCCTCCTTTCTTTTTTCTATGTACAACCGGGAAACGGCGGAGTCAACAGCGGCGCCACGGGAATCATCGCACGCCTGCGAAGCGGGTCTTCGCGCCGGGCGCATTGGAGATTTTTCGGGCACCGTGCCGCCGCAGCAAAGCGTCCGCCGGGAAAACTGTCTGAGCGCCTTCAGGCGCGAGTTTTTTCCCGGCAGCGGAGCGAGAGCGAGCAAGGTCGAAAAATATCCAGCGCCCCAGCGAAGGCCCGCTTCGCAGGTCAATGAAGGAGAATTGCGCGCCGGGACATTCCCCTACAGCGGTTCGACGACATCCTTCAACCGGCCGCTCGCGACCAGTTCGAGAAACTCTTCACCCAGCGGCGCCGCCAGTTCCACCGCCTTTCGCCAGTTGGCGATCCGCCGCGCCGGATCGTCGATGAAGGTCCTGAAGTCGCCCCGGTCCGGTATCCGCCCGTCGGGGAGCCGCGCCACGAATTCGTCCGAGGGATAGACCATCACGACCGAGTCGAGAAAGGCTTCCGGCGGGCGGCGGCGCTTGAGTTTCTTGTCCATCCAGCCGGGGACGATTCGCTCCTGGTGGTGGAAAAACAGGATCAGGCCCCCGTCCCTCGTCGAATAGTCCTGGTTGATGTGGTAGTCGATCAGCCCCCCGTCGCGGTAGATGCCGTAAGGGGCGCCGAAGATGTCCCGGACACCGGCGACGGCCAGCGGGATGGCCCCGGAGGCGACGACGGCGGATTTGAAATTGATTTCGTTGAGCGCGAAAAAGCGGCCGCGGAACCCTTTCCGCAGGCAGAAATCCGGGGGATGGGGGCCGTAATAGAAGACGACCCGCTCGGCGAAGCGGTGGATGAACGAGGAATTGACGGCATTGGCCAGGAAGCTCAGAAGGAAACCGCTTTTCTGCACCCACCGCCGTTCGGAGGCCGCCAGATGCCTGGTCAGGGAGGTCAGGATCGCCAGCCTGTAGCGCTTGTGGGCAAGGGCGAAGGAAAGGGCGTCGTCCTCGATATAGGCGTTGACGATGGCGTTGAGCGATTCGAGGACGGTCGCGGGGGTGTCCTGCCGGCCGTAGCGGGTCTCGATGTAGGCATCGATGAGGGCGCGGTAGCTCTTGACGGCCTCCGGCTGCAGCCAGGCGGCGAAGCGCCAGGCGCCGGCCGAGGCGCCGGTCAGCCAGACCGGGCGCTTCCTGCCGAAGACGCCCTCCCCAAGCAGGGCGAGGTCGAAACCGCTGGCGATGAGCCAGCGGGGGCCGCCCGCCGGCCCGAAACATGCCGAGATCTCGTCCAGGCTGAATCCCCCGGCCCTGATGATGTCGTATGCCCTCTGCCCTGCCCTGATGCGGATGTTGACCATGCTCGCTTTCCCATGCCAAATGGCCTTGACACGGCCGGAGGCGTCCTGTAAATTACGCACGTCCGGCTTTCGGGCAACGAGAGTCGGACGGCTTTCGCTGATTTTTCAACTTTTTGCGGAGTTGTCATATACGAAGAGCGGCGGATTTGTCAACGCCGATGATGGCGCGGCGTCTGGTAGGGAAAGGACGGGAAAGATGGCGGATATCCGGTTGCAGACGGCGGAGATGGGCCGGAAGGCCCGGGGGGCTTCCGCCGCCCTGGCGCGGCTCTCCTCGGAGGCCAAGAACGCGGCGCTCATTGCGATGGCCGACGCCCTCGTCGAAAACCGCGCTCTGATCATCAGGGAAAACGCGAAGGACGTGGAGAAGGCCCGCGCACTCGGTCTTTCCCCGGCGATGCTCGACCGGCTCGCGCTCGACGAAAAGACGATCCGGGGGATTTCCCAGGGCCTCTCCGAGATCGCCGCCCTCCCCGATCCGGTGGGAAAAATCACGTCCATGTGGAGGAGGCCCAACGGGCTGCTGGTCGGCCGGATGAGGATCCCGCTCGGGGTAATCGGCATCATCTACGAATCCCGCCCGAACGTCACGGCGGACGCGGCCGCGCTCTGCCTCAAGTCGGGCAACGCCGTTATCCTCCGCGGCGGCTCCGAGGCGATCCTCTCCAATCTCGCCATTGCCGGGGTCCTGCAAGGGGTTCTCCGGAAACTCTCGCTTCCCGAGGCGGCAATCCAGGTCGTCCCCACGACGGACAGGGAGGCGGTTCACGAGCTGCTCCAATTGGAGGAGTTCATCGACGTGATCATCCCCAGGGGCGGGGAAGACCTGATCCGCGCCGTGGTCCGGGACTCGAGGATACCGGTCATCAAGCACTACAAGGGGGTATGCCACGTCTTCGTGGACGAGGGGGCAGACCTCGCGATGGCCCTCCTGATCTGCATGAACGCAAAAACGCAGCGTCCGGGAGTCTGCAACGCGATGGAGACACTCCTGGTCCATGAGGCGGCAGCCGGGGAATTCCTGCCGGCCGCGGCCGCGGAGCTCCGGAAGGCCGGGGTCGTCCTCAGAGGCTGCGAAAGGACGCGGGCGATCCTGCCGGATTGCGAGGCGGCCTCGGAAGAGGACTGGTTTGCGGAATACCTCGACCTGGTCCTGGCCGTCCGCGTGGTCCGGGACATGGACGAGGCGATCGCCCACATCGAAAGGTACGGCTCCCTCCACACCGAGGCGATCGTCACCGAGAGCTACGAACGGGCGCAGCGCTTCCTCGCCGAGGTCAATTCCTCCACGGTGCTGGTGAACGCCTCGACCCGCTTCAGCGACGGGTTCGAACTGGGGCTGGGGGCGGAGATCGGCATCAGCACGACGAAGCTGCACGCCTTCGGGCCGATGGGGCTCGAAGAGCTGACGACGACCAAGTTCATAATATATGGAAAAGGACAGATAAGAACATGAAATGGGGACTCTTTGGGGGCACGTTCGATCCGATCCACCTGGGACACCTGCGGTGCGCCGCCGAAATGCTGGAGATCTTCGCGCTCAACCGGATCGTCTTCGTCCCGGCGTCGCGGCCGCCGCACAAGATCGACGCGGACATAACGCCCTTCTACCATCGCGAGCAGATGATCCGCCTGGCGATCGAGGGGAATCCCGCCTTTTCCTTCTCCGACGTCGAGAACCGCCGCGGCGGCGTCTCTTACTCCGTCGAGACGGTGGAATACATCCTGGACAAGTACCGGCTGGAGAACCTCGAACTCTACTTCATCCTCGGCCAGGACGCCTTCCACGCGATCCGGACCTGGAAGGACTGGGAAAGGCTGCTGCTGTTGTGCCATTTCGCCGTCATGACCAGGCCGGGCTACGCCAACCCGGGGCTGGAGGCGATCATCGGGCCGGAGCAGGCCTCCCGCTTCGCCTACAACGAGCGGGGGCAGGGATTCCTGGGACCCACGGGGCATATGATCTACTTCCGCGAGGTCACCTTCCTGGACATCTCCTCCAGCAACATCAGGCGGCGGGCGAAGGAAGCGGCGGACATCCGCTACCTGGTCACCGAAGACGTCCGCCACTACATCGTAAAGAACTCCCTCTATCGCGATGAACGGCAAGTCCCGTGCGGGCCGGCGTCCTCGTAGAGGAAAATAGCGCTTTAATGAACTCGTAAAAAGGTACGAATCACCTTCCCCTTGGTCCCCTCACCTCAAGGGAGGGAAAACGGGTTTTTAGAAGTCGCCGAGTTACGCGATGATCTTAAAGAGACGAAATGAACGCGCCCCCTCCGATACCCCGTCCCCGACGCTGCGGGAATTGAGCGACCTTTTCTGCGACGACCTGCCGTCCAGGCCGCGCCCGGAAACGGGGAGGATCCTGGTGACCGGCGCCTCCGGCTACGTCGGCGGGCGCCTGGTCCCCGAACTGCTCGCCAGGGGATACAAGGTCCGGGTCATGGTCAGGGCCCCTTCTCCGGCGTATCAGGAGTTGTGGCCCGGCGTGGAGATCGCGGCGGCGGACGCCCTCGACCCGGACCGGCTTCAGGACGCCCTCAGGGATGTCGATACGGCCTATTATCTCATCCATTCCCTCCTGCTGGGGCGAAAAGAATTCGCCGCCGCCGACGTCCAGGCGGCCGTCAACTTCCGGATCGCCGCCGAGAAGAACCGGATCAGGCGGATAATCTATCTCGGCGGTCTCGGCGACACCCGGTCGGAACTCTCTTCCCATCTGCGCAGCCGCCTCCAGGTCGCCCAGGAGCTGGGCAAGGGAGAGATCCCCGTCACCGTGCTCAGGGCGGCCGTCATCATCGGTTCGGGGAGCGCCTCCTACGAGATCATCCAGAATCTCGTCCGGAGACTCCCGGTAATCTTCATCCCCCGCTGGGCAGTGACGACCAAATGCCAGCCCATCGCCATCCGCGACGTGATCAAATATCTCGTCGGCGCGCTGGAAACCCCGGAAACCTCCGGGGGGTCCTTCGACATCGGCGGGAGCGACATCCTGAGCTACTATGAAATGCTGAAGATCAGGGCAGAATTGCTCAACCGCAGGAGGTTCTTCCTCCCCTTCTTCTCCTTCCTGCCGCTGTATTCCTACATCGGGGCGCTCGTCACTCCGGTGCCCGCGCCGATCACCCGCTCCCTGATCGAAGGACTCAAGAACGAGGTGGTCTGCCAGAACAACACGATCCGGCAATACCTGCCTTTTGTTCCGCTGACCTACAAGGAGGCCATCATCCGGGCGATGAACCGGGAGGAACAGGACAGGATCCACACCCGCTGGTCCGACGCCTACCCCCCCGCCCATGTACTGGCGATGAAGCTCTACGAACTAAAGGACGGCCCCCGCTATACGAGCATCTACTGCCTGTCCACCCCGAAGGACGCCGCCGCGCTTTTTGCCTGCATCTGCACGATCGGCGGAAAAGAAGGCTGGTTTTCCAACAACTGGATATGGCGGCTGCGCGGCACGATCGACAAGATCCTTTTGGGGGTCGGGGCGACGCGGGGGAGGAAAAGCCGCTCCACCCTGAGGATCAACGACGTCATCGATTACTGGCGGGTGGAGGATCTGCAAAAAGACAACCGCCTCCTCCTGCGCGCGGAGATGAAGCTGCCGGGGAAGGCCTGGCTGGAATTCAAGATCCAGGACGAGGGCCTCCGGAGAAGGCTTTGCATCACCGCCTACTACCAGCCGCAAAACTTTTTCGGGAAGTTGTACTGGTACGCCTTTTTGCCCTTTCACCGGTTCCTTTTCAACGATCTTATCGAACAGATCGAAAAGCGCAGTTAAAAAAAGTTGACAGCAGAATTTATTCCCGCTATAGGTTCCGCGGTTAACCGATCCGCGAAGGAGATATGCGAGAGGGATGAAGATAGCGATCAGCGGCAAGGGCGGCGTCGGCAAGACACTCCTGAGCGCTTTTTTGGCGCGCGCTTTTGCCGTTGACGGTTACGATGTCATCGCCATAGATGCCGATCCCGACGCCAATCTGGGCGCCTCTCTGGGTTTCCCGGATGCCGGCAAGATAGTCCCGATATCCCATCTCAAGGAACTAATCCGGGAGCGCACCGGCGCCGGGCAGTCGGCCGGCGGGGCATACTTCAAACTCAATCCCAGAGTGGACGATCTGCCCGACAAGTACTCTACCAGGCACGACGGCATCCGCCTGCTGGTCATGGGCGAGGTGAAAAGGGGCGGCAGCGGCTGCTACTGCCCGGAAAACGTCCTCTTGGGATCGCTCATGTCCCACTTGCTTTTAGGACGGGACGAAGTTGTGATCCTGGACATGGCCGCCGGGATCGAGCACCTGAGCCGGGGCACGGCCAAGGCGGTGGACAAGCTCATCATCGTGGCGGAACCGGGGCGGGCCAGCCTGGAAACTGCCCAACGGGTGAAACAATTGGCCGGCGACATCGGCATCAAGGAACTGGCCGTTGTCGGCAACAAGGTCCGCAGCGCCGGCGAGGAGGCCTATATAAGAAAAGGAACGGAGGGGCTGGAGATGCTCGGCGTTATCCCATATGACGCCGGTCTGGTCGACGCCCAGATGCGGGGCCTGCCGATCACCGAGAGCCCGGCGATCAGGTCGTCGGTGAACGCCATTTACCGGCAACTGATTGCGCCGCGGACGGACATATGAATGGATTTTCGTATCTGCCAGTAATTAAATGGATGCATACAAGGTAACCTTTCATCCGAGCGGGAGGAGCGTCACCGTCGAGGAGGGAGAAAATCTCCTGCAGGCGGCGATGGAGGCGGGGGTGCACATCAACGCCTCCTGCGGCGGCAGCACAACCTGCGGGAAGTGCAAGATCAGGCTCGCCGCCGGCGCCGCCGATTCCCCGCCGCATGCCAAACTCTCGCCCGCGGAGTACGAACAGGGATACCGACTGGCCTGCCTGACCACGGTCAGGGGGGACCTGAGCGTGGAAATCCCGCCCGAATCGCAGGTGGACAAGGCGGCGCTCGCCCTGAAAGGGGATCGGGAACAGGCCTCCTACCTCCTCTCTCCCAAGGACATCTACCAGCTCGTTCAGGGATGGGACGTCGATCCCACGGTTTTCAAAAGATACGTGGAACTGGACCCGCCCACCCTCGAGGACAACGTAAGCGATCTGACGCGCCTCGTCACCGCCATTAACCGCCAGCACGGCATCAACGGCATTTCCACCGACTTCAGGGTGATCATGAAATTGAGCCGCCTTCTCAGGGAGGCGGATTGGAAGGTGACCGTCACGCTCGTACTCACGCGGAAGGGTTGCAAGCTGATCAACATCGAACCGGGAAACGGCAGGAGGCAGAACTATTCCATCGTCGTCGACATCGGCACCACCACCATCTTCGGTCAACTGCTCAATCTCAACGAATGCAAGGTAGTCGCCTGTCCTGACGGCATCTGCGACGGGACGAGGCTCTTCGCCCTGGCGGAGGCGTCCGATTACAACGCCCAGATCAGCTTCGGGGAAGACGTCATCACCCGCATCGTCTACGCCCAGAGGCCCGACGGCCTGAAAAAAATGCAAGCAACGGTCGTCGGCACCATCAACGGCCTCATCGAGGAATTGCTGCGGATGAGCCGGATCGACCGTTCCCTGATCTCCCACATGGTCGTGGCGGGCAACACCACCATGACGCAGTTGTTTTTAGGCATCGATCCCAAGTACATCCGCGAGGCGCCCTACGTCCCCACCGCCCACTTCATCCCGCCCGTCCGGGCCGTGCATCTGGGGATAAACCTCGGCGAGCACGTGCATGTCTACACCTTCCCCATGGTGGCCAGCTATGTGGGCGGCGACATCGTGGCGGGGGTCCTGGGATCGGGCATCTTCCAGCGCGAGGCCCTGACCCTCTACATGGACATCGGCACCAACGGCGAGATCGTCCTGGGCAACAGGGACTGGCTTGCCAGCGTTTCGTGTTCCGCGGGACCGGCCTTTGAGGGGGCGGGGATCAAATTCGGGATGCGCGCGACCATGGGCGCCATCGAAGAGGTGAGCATCAACCCCCACACCTGCGAACCGATGCTCCTGACCATAGGCAGGGTCAAACCCATCGGCATCTGCGGCTCCGGGCTGATCGACGCCGTGGCGGAACTGATGGAGACGGGGCTGATCGACCAGAACGGCAAGTTCCGCCTGGACGGCGCGACCGACCGGGTGAGGAAGGGGTCCGACGGTTACGAATACGTCCTGGCCCGCCGGGAGGAGACCGGCATCAACGACGACATCGCCCTGACGGAGATCGACATCGGCAACCTGATCCGCACCAAGGCCGCCATGTACGCGGGCTGCAAGGTGCTGCTCGACAGCGTCGGCCTGGGCTTCCGCGATCTGGAGCAGGTGATCATCGCCGGCGGCTTCGGCCGCCATCTCGATCTGGAAAAGGCGATGTTCATCGGCCTTCTGCCCGAGCTGGAGATCGGCAAGTTCATCTTCGTCGGCAACGGCTCCCTGTTAGGCGCCAGGCTGCTTTCCTTTTCCCAGGCCCTGCTCAAGGAGACGGAACGCATATCGCTGATGATGACCAATCTCGAATTGAGCAACCACAGCGGTTTCATGAACGAGTTCATGGCCGCCATGTTCCTGCCCCACACGGACGCGGAGGCGTTTCCCCGGGCGCAGGAGCGCCTGCGGATCACCAGGAAGGCGGCTTAGAACAAATGGGCTTTACCATCGCGGTTTCGGGAAAAGGCGGCACGGGGAAAACGACTTTTACGGGCATGATCGTCCGCTACCTGCTCGAAAAAAAGAAGGGACCGGTCCTGGCGGTTGACGCCGACGCCAACGCAAATCTCAACGAGGTATTGGGCATCGAGCTCAAGGCGACCATCGGGGAAATGCGCGAGCTGATGAAGGGGGAAGTCCCCACGGGCATGACCAAGGACGTCTGGTTCGAGTACAAGGTGCAGGAGGCGCTCACGGAGGCGGAGGGGTTCGATCTGCTGGCGATGGGGCGGCCGGAGGGCGCGGGCTGCTACTGCGCGGCCAACACCCTCGCCCGGAAGTACATCGACATGCTCACCGGCAACTACCCCTACGTGGTCATCGACAACGAGGCAGGGATGGAGCATTTCAGCCGCCTCACGACGCAGGACGTGGATCTGCTGTTCATCCTGTCCGACTCCAGCCGCCGGAGCATCATGACGGCCGGCAGGATCCGCGACCTGATAAGGGAACTCAAATCGAACATCGCCAGGGACGTCCTGGTGCTCAACCGCGTGAACGGCCCCCTGGGCGAGGACGTGGCGGAAGAGATCCGGAAGAACAATCTCACACTGGCGGGCGTGATCCCGGCCTCGGAGGAGATCAGCCGCTACGACGGCAGCGGGATGCCGACCTTCAATCTTCCCGTTTCGGTCCCTTCGGTGCAGGCGGCCTGGGGGATTTTCGACCGGTATATAAAATGACGGCTATGGATTTACAGAGACCTTTGCAAATCATGCTCCCTCCGCGCGCTGTACATTTTTCGTTCCGAAAAATCTACAATGCGCGCTTCCGGAACATGATTTGCAAATCGAGCAACGGTCTCATGCAATAGATATCTTAATTTCTTGCGAGGAAGGAGGGGTGGTTATGACCGAACGGCAGCAGTTGGAAGAAAAGACCTCATTCGACGGGAAAAAGGTGCAGGTCATCGGACCGACCTACGAGGAGGGAAAGCCGGAAAAGGCCTACGACTGGCGGAAAAAACTGCAGACCAGGGAAGAGATGCTCAACTATCTCACTGTCGGCGTTCGCTGAACGCAGGCGCCGCGCGCGGGAGAACGGGACTTTCGGGCTTCCCTGCTTGCGGCCGCCAACAACAAGGGAGGAAAAGACAAATGGCATTTGCAATACCGAAAACCACCTATACGGGAAAGATCAGAGAAATAGCGCTGGGCAAGGGGCCCAAGGCCCTGACGGTAGGCGGGGAGACTGCCTACCCCTTCCATCTTTTCGAGGGGGAGATGCCGCACGCCCCGCGCATCGCGGTGGAGGTTTACGACACGCCGCCGGACGACTGGGCGGAGGCCGCCCTGGAACCATACAGGGATGTGGTTTCCGACCCCGCGGCCTGGGCGAAGAAGGCCGTTGACGTTTACGGGGCCGATATGATCGCGCTGCAGCTTGTGAGCACCGATCCCAACGGACTCAACAGGCCGACCGAAGAGGCGACGGAAACCGCCAAGAAGGTCGCGGCCGCCGTGGACGTGCCGGTCGTCGTCTATGGAAGCGGGAACCCGGAAAAGGACGCCGACCTGCTGCGCAAGGTCGCCGAGGCCTGCGACGGGATGCAGCTCGTCCTCGGACCGGTGGTGGAAGGCAACTACAAGCAGGCCGGCGCCGGCGCCATCGCCTACAAGCATACGGTGGCCGCCTGTACGCCGATCGACATCAACCTCGCCAAGCAGCTCAACATCCTGCTCGGCAATCTCGGCGTGCCGGACGGACAGCTCATCGTCGATCCCACCACCGGCGGGCTCGGCTACGGCATCGAATACACCTACTCCGTGATGGAGCGCGACCGCATGGCCGCCCTCACCCAGCAGGACGAACGGCTCCAGTTCCCCATCATCTGCAACCTGGCCAAGGAGGTCTGGAAGACCAAGGAAGCGAAGGCAAAGACCGAAGACGCGCCGGTCTTAGGGGACGCGGCCAAACGGGGGATCCTTATGGAGGCAATCACCGCCCAGTTGCTTCTTTTGGCGGGGGCGGACGTCCTGGTGATGCGGCACCCCGAGGCGATCAGACTGGTGAGGGAGATAATTACCGATTTTATGGCCAATTAGAGCCCCGACGAAAATAGCAAGGGCAAATAAGGAGGAACTGATGGCAGAGATGTTAAAGAAGAGTATCGATCCGGCGACGATAAAAGCGCTCAAGAAGGCGGCGGACGACGGTTGCGAAACCATATTCGACCGGGCGGAAACCATGAAACCCTGCCCCATCGGCGCGGAGGGGAGCTGCTGTAAGCACTGCGCCATGGGACCATGCCGCGTGCCAGCGCCGAAGAAAAAGGAAGCGGTCCCCGCAAAGAAACGGATGGGGTTGTGCGGGGCCACGGCCGAGACGATCGCCGCGCGCAACTTCGCCCGGATGGTCGCGGCGGGCACCGCCGCGCACTCGGACCACGCCCGCGGCGTCGCCGAGGTGTTCCTGGCGACGGCCAAAGGCAAGATGCCGGAATTCAGCATCAAGGACGAACAGAAGCTCTACCAGGTCGCCATGGACCTGGACATCGAAATCGCCGACCGTTCCGTTCAGGACATCGCCGTCGACGTGGGCAGGAAGGCGCTCGAGGAGTTCGGCCGCCAGGAAGGGGAAATACAGTTCATAAAAAGGGCGCCGGCCAAGCGGCAGGAGATATGGAAGAAGTTAGGCGTCGTGCCCCGCGGCATCGACCGCGAGGTCGTGGAGCTGATGCACCGCACCCACATGGGGGTGGATCAGGACTACCGGAGCCTCCTTCTGTCGGCGGCGCGCTGCGCCCTTGCCGACGGGTGGGGCGGTTCGATGATCTCTACGGACCTGCAGGACATCCTCTTCGGCAATCCGATGCCCGTCATGGGGCAGATAAACCTGGGCGTTCTGAAGAAAGACCAGATCAACGTGGTCGTCCACGGCCACGAACCGCTCCTGCCCGAGGTCCTCGTCGCGGTGGTCAACGAGCCGGAAATCCAGAAGGCGGCCCTGGCAACGGGCGCCAAGGGGATCAACCTGGTGGGGATGTGCTGTTCCGCCAATGAAATCCTGATGCGCCACGGCGTACCGGTGGCGGGCAACTTCCTGCAGCAGGAACTGGCCATCGTCACCGGCGCGGTGGACGCGATGGTGGTGGACGTGCAGTGCGAGATGCAGTCCCTCGCCCAGGTCGCAAAATGCTATCATACGAAGCTGATCACCACCTCCCCCAAGGCCAAGATCGACGGGGCGATGCACATCGAATTCGACGAGCATCACGCCGGCGCCGTCGCCCGGAAGATACTGGGCGAGGCCATCGACAACTACAAGAACCGGAAGAGCAACGTCGAGATACCCGACGAGACCACGGACCAGGTGGTGGGCTTCAGCCATGAAACCATCAATTACCTACTGGGCGGCGTCTTCAGGGCCTCTTACCGCCCGCTTAACGACAACATCATCAACGGGCGCATCCGGGGCATCGCCGGCGTCGTCGGCTGCAACAACGCCCGCGTCACCCACGACGATCCCAACCTTGCGCTCATCAAGGAACTCATCAAAAACGACGTCATCGTTCTGGTCACCGGCTGCGCGGCCATGACCTGCGGCAAGGCGGGACTCCTGACGCCCGAGGCGGCCACGCTGTACGCCGGCGAAGGGCTGGCCTCCGTATGCGAGGCGGTGGGCATCCCACCCGTTCTGCACATGGGCGCCTGCGTGGACAACAGCAGGATTCTCATGGCGGCGACGCAGGTGGTGAAGGCCGGCGGGCTGGGCGACGACATCAGCGACCTGCCCGCGGCCGGCGCCGCCCTCGAGTGGATGAGCGAGAAGGCGGTCGCCATCGGCCATTATTTCGTGGCCTCCGGCGTCTATACGGTCTTCGGCGTCACCTGGCCTACTACGGGCAGCGAGGAGGTCACCAAGCTCCTGTTCGAGGATTATGAAAACACCTTCAAGGGGAAATGGGGCTTCGAGGCCGACCCGCTCGAAGCGGCCCGGAAGATGATCGAACACATCGACAAGAAACGGAAAGCGCTGGGAATCGACAAGGCGAGAGAGCGGGTTCTCTTCGACATGGCCAAACGCCGCGAGATCGACGCCGCCTGATAAAACGACGCATCGGACCGTTCCTTTTAGAAATGGTCGATAAGCGACAGCCATAAAGGAGGATGTAACGTGTCAAAAATAATTGCATCTGCAGCGATAAGAGGGGCTCACAAGATCGTAGGGCAGGCAGAACAGAAGTACCAGGAAGCCCTCGCCAAATGGGGGCCGGAGCAGGAGGTGGGATTCCCGGACACCGCCTATTATCTGCCGATAATCTACGCCATGCTGGGCATTCCGGTGCAGAAGATAGCCGATATGAAGCCGGTCCTGGACAGGTGCCGGGCGCTTCTGCCGCCCTTCGTGAAGGAAAAGACGGCCCTGCCGTATCTGGCGCCGGCGCTCGACGCGGGCATGGCGACCTTCTTTGCGGAAGAGATCATCGAGGCCGTCCGCTATCTCGAAGCGCCGAATTTCTATACGAAGATGGAGGATATAACGGCGGACAACATCTGGCTGGGCGCGGCCAATGACGTCATTTTCCGGAAGCGGGGCGTCGAATTCGTCGACGGGACGGCGCCGGGATTCGCGGCGATCGTAGGCGCGGCGCCGTCGGCGGAGATCGCCAAGCAGATCGCCACGGAACTTCAGGAGAAGAACCTCTACATCTTCATGTGCGCGGAGCACGGGGGGAAGCGTTTCTCCGAACAATTGGTGGAAGCGGGCGTCCAGATCGGCTGGCCGACGCGGCTCGTTTCCTTCGGGCCGGACATCTCGGCCGCCGTCTTCGCCATGGGCTTCGCCTGCCGCGTGGCGATGGCCTTCGGCGGCATCAAGCCCGGCGATTACCGGAAAAACCTCCTCTACAACAAAGACCGCACCTTCGCCTTCGTCATGCCCATGGGGTTCGTGACCGACGAGTGGTACGCCAACGCCGCCGGCGCCATCAACTGGGGCTTCCCCACGATCGCCGATACGCCCATCCCGGAGGTCCTGCCCACGGGCATCTGCACCTATGAACACGTGGTGTCCAACGTGTCCCACGAGCAGATCGTGCAGAAGGCCGTCGAGGTGAGGGGTCTCAAGGTCACCGTCGCCTCCGTGCCCATCCCGGTTTCCTACGGTCCCGCCTTCGAGGGCGAAAGGGTCCGCGGCGAGGACATCTATCTGGAATGCGGCGGCGGCAGGACGCATGCCGTGGAACTCGTCGTTTCCAGAAACATGGACGAGGTGGAAGACGGCAGGGTGGAGGTGATCGGCCCGGATATAGACGCCGTTCAGCCGCCGGCCAAACTCCCCCTTGCCATCCTCGTGGAGGTGGCGGGGCGGAAGATGCAGGAGGACTTCGAACCGATCCTGGAGCGGCAGATTCACCACCTGATCAACTACGCGCAGGGCGTCATGCACATCGGCCAGCGCGACATCGCCTGGTTCCGCATCTCCAAGGCCGCCGTGGACAAGGGCTTCAAGCTCGCCGACCTGGGCAAGATCCTCCACGCGAAGCTGCACCAGGACTTCGGCGCGATCTTCGACAAGGTCCAGGTCAAGGTGTTTACCGAAGAAAAGGACGTGGAAAGAGTCCTGGCCCAGGCCAGGGATATCTACAAAAAGCGAGACGCCCGGATCGAGGGCATGACCGACGAGACGACGGACACCTTCTATTCCTGCACGCTTTGCCAGTCGTTTGCGCCCAATCACGTCTGCGTCGTCAGCCCGGAAAGAACGGGGCTCTGCGGGGCATACAACTGGATGGACTGCAAGGCGTCCAACGAGATCAATCCCACCGGCCCCAATCAGCCCATTCCCAAGGGCGACATCACCGACCCGAAACTCGGGCAGTGGACGGGGATCAACAATTTCGTCCTCAATGCGTCCCGCCAGAAGATCGCGACCGTCAGTCTCTACAGCATCATGGTCGATCCCATGACCACCTGCGGCTGCTGCGAGTGCATCGCCGCGGTGCTGCCCATGTGCAACGGGATCATGACGGTCAACCGGGACTTTCTCGGCATGACCCCCTGCGGCATGAAGTTCACGACGCTCGCCGGTTCGGCGGGGGGCGGCGCCGTGACGCCGGGATTCCTCGGACACAGTAAATACAATATCACCCAGAGGAAGTGGATCTCCGGCGACGGCGGCCTGCTGCGCCTGGTCTGGATGCCCAAGATGCTCAAGGATGAATGCAGGGAACGCCTGCTGAAGCGGGGCGAGGAGATCGGCATACCGAACTTCATCGACATGATCGCCGACGAGACGATCGGGGTTACGGAAGACGAGATACTTCCCTTCCTCACGGAAAAGAATCACCCCGCCCTGACGATGGAATCGATCCTCGGATAGGGGAAAGACGCGGCGGCGAAGGACACGGGGCCGATCATCGTTCGCCGCCGCTGACATTACTTCTCGAAAGGAGTGTAGATTATGGCTCTTACCGGAATACAGATATTCAAGTTGTTGCCGAAAACCAACTGCGGGGAGTGCGGCGTCCCCACCTGCCTGGCCTTCGCCATGAACCTGGCGGCGGGGAAGGCCGAACTCGATTCCTGCCCGCACATCTCGGAAGAATCGAAGACCCAGCTTTCCGAGGCGTCGGCCCCGCCCATCCGGCCCCTTACCGTCGGCGCCGGCGACAATCAGGTGAAAATAGGCGGCGAGACCGTCCTGTTCCGCCATGAGAAGACCTTCGTCAACAAGCCGGGTCTTGCCGTCCTGATCAGCGACGCCATGCCGAACGAGGAGATCGACGGCCGGATCAAGCGGTTCAAGGAATTGCGCTACGAATGGGTGGGCCTTGTCCTGCGCCCGGAGATGATCGCCGTGAAAAACGAGACCGGCGATGCCGGCAAATTCGAGGCCCTGGTCAAAAAGGCAATGGATGAAACCGACGCCGCGCTCGTTCTCATGAGCGACAATCCCGAGGCCCTCACCGCCGCCCTCAAGGCGTCGGCGGCGCGGCTGCCCCTTATCTATGCGGCGACGGCGGCCAACTGCGACGCCTTGGCCGCCCTCGCCCTGGAGTACAAGTGCCCGCTCGCGGCCAAGGCGGACGCCATCGAGAATCTGGCCGCCCTTGCGGACAGGGTCGCGGCGGCCGGCGTAAAGGACATCGTGCTGGACAGCGGCGCCAGGACCATGCGGGCCGCCTTTGAGGATCAGGTCGTCATCCGGCGCGCCGCCCTCGTCCAGAAGAACCGCTCGCTGGGCTTCCCCACGATAACCTTCCCCTGCGAGATGACGGCCGATCCCATGAAGGAGGCGCTGATCGCCTCTACCTTCATCGCCAAATACGCGGGCATCATCGTGCTGTCGGATTTCCGGGGCGAAAGCCTCTTCCCGCTTCTGGTGGGCAGGCTCAACATCTACACCGACCCGCAGCGGCCCATGATGATGAAGCAGGGCATCTACCCCATCGGCAATCCGACGGAGGATTCGCCGGTACTGGTCACGACCAACTTCGCCCTTACGTACTTCATCGTCTCCGGCGAAATCGAGGGCAGCCGCGTTCCGAGCTGGCTGCTGGTGATGGATACGGAAGGCCTCTCCGTTCTGACCGCCTGGGCGGCCGGCAAGTTCGTAGGCGACGCCATCGGCCAGTTCGTCAAGAAGAGCGGGATCACGGACAAGGTGAAGCACCGCAAGGTGGTCATCCCGGGATTCGTCGCCGCCGTCAGCGGCGATCTGGAGGAGGAGCTCGGGCCGGGTTGGGAAGTCCTGATCGGCCCCCGGGAAGCCGCGCACCTGGCGCCCTTCCTGAAAAAGGGCCTGTAAATAAAAGCGGGGGCCGCGCCTCTTTCCGGCGGGAACCGAGGGCTTGCCCCCTTCATGGATAAGGAGGAGTGCTGACATGATTCGCATTGGCGAAAACCTTAATGTTATGGTCAAAAAGATAGGCGCGGCAATGGCGGAAAGAAACCCCGGCCCGATCAGGGAACTGGCGCTCGCCGAGGCAAAGGCCGGCGTCGATTACATAGACATCAACCTGGGGCCGGCGCGCCGGGAGGGCGGCCCCCTGATGGAATGGGTCGTAAAGACGGTCCAGGAGGTGGTCGACACCCCCCTGTACCTCGATACGATAAACATCGAGGCCATCGAGGCGGGCCTCAAGGCGTACCAGAACAAGAAGGGCAAGGCGGTCATCAACTCCATCATGGCCCGGCCCGAGAGCATGGAGTCGAAATTCCCCCTCGCCCAGAAATACAACGCGGGCCTCGTCGCCCTGCTTTGGGGACCGGCGGGTCTTCCCAGGGACGCAAGCGAGCGGGGCGTCCTGGCCGCCGAGCTGATGCAGAAGGCCGCCGAGTTCGGCATCCCCAACGAGGACGTGTGGATCGATCCCATCGTCACACCGGTCACCAGCCCGCAGAGCCAGGTGCAGGTGCCAAGTTGCGTTGAGTTCATGATGATGTTCGCCGATCTGCAGGAAATGGCGCCGGGGCTCAGGTCCACCTGCGGCTTGTCGAACGTCTCCAACGGCGCGCCGGATCACCTGCGACCCGTTCTCAACCAGACTTACATGATGATGCTGGAGCGCTACGGCATGGTGGGCGCCATCGTGGATGCCTTCGACGAGAACCTCAAGGCCTTCGCCGCCGGGAGCAGGCCGGATCTCAGGGAGGTGGTCTTCCGGGCGATGGACGGCGAGGACATCGATCCGGCGTCGCTGACGAAAGAACAGCTCGACTACGTCAAGACGACCAGGGTCCTGACCGGGAAGACGCTGTACTCCGACTCCTGGCTGGAGCTATAATCGGTTTCAGGACGGCGCGATGATGCCGAAATTGCCCACTCCCGGCGGCTACGAGCAGGCCTATGCCGTCTCGCACGAGATGGCCTTCGCGAAACTCCGGCAGGCCGACCTGGCGGATGTCTGCCTCAAGAGCGGCGCCGAGCAGATTGGACCGGACTGCGTCCGGCTGCGCTATCTGCATCGCTATTATCTTATCGACCGCGCGCGGGGCGAGGTTTATCCTCCCCCCGGCTCGGAACCGGCGCCCATCTCCGACCGGCTGATCATCCTCCATTATCTGGTCACCGCGACCGGGACCCCGGCCAGGGGCGAACTGGTAACCTTCAAGGACCTGCCGGAAGGACACATGTACTATCCCACCTTCTACAAGCGGACCGTAAAGCTCCTCCTGAAGAAGTTCGGCGCCGCGCCCGCAGGAATCGTGGAGGCGGCGGCTTCGCTCGGGGGCGTCAGGGCGGAAATGGGCGATGCCGCCGTGACCGTTCAGGCCTTGCCGAAGGTGGCCGTGACCTGGGTCCTGTGGCGGGGCGACGAGGAATTCCCGGCGGAGGGCAGCGTCCTTTTCGACCGCGGCATCGCGGACTGCCTGCCCACCGAGGACATCGCCGTTCTATGCCAGAACATCGCCCTTAAAATGTGTTTTGTTGCGTAAGAGGAACTCAGATGGCCCAGGAAAAGACGTCGGAAAGGAAAAAGGAATTCAGGACCACCGTTGACGGCAACACGGTCAAGCGGGTCTATACGCCGGCCGATGCCGCGAGGGCGGATTCGAGCCTTCCCGGCGAGTTCCCCTTCACCAGGCACATCATGCCCTCCGGCTACCGCGGCAGGCTCTGGACGATGCGCCAGTATGCCGGTTTCGCCACCGTGGAGGAGACCAACCGGCGCTACAAGTACCTCTACCGGCAGGGGACGACCGGCTTCAGCGTCGCCTTTCACCTGCCCACCCAGGAAGGCTATGATTCGGACCACCCCCTCTCCGGGGGCGAGGTGGGCAAGTGCGGCGTCGCCGTGGATTCGCTCCAGGACATGGAGCAGCTCTGGGACGGGATCCCGCTGGCGGAGGTGAGCACCTCCATGACCATCAACGCCACAGCCGCCGTCGTGCTCGCGATGTACATCGCGGCGGCGGAAAAACAGGGGGCGGACCGGAAAATCCTCAAGGGGACCGTCCAGAACGACATCCTGAAGGAATACATCGCCCGGAACACCTACATCTTCGCCCCGGCCCCTTCCCTGCGCCTGGTCGGCGACATCTGCGCCTTCTGCGCGGCCGAGATGCCGGAGTGGAACTCCATCAGCATCAGCGGCTATCACATCCGCGAGGCCGGCTCGACCGCGATCCAGGAGGCCGCCTTCACGCTGGCCAACGGCATCGCCTACGTCGAGACGATGCTCGCCCGGGGGATGGAGTTCGACTCCTTCGCCCCGCGCTTTTCCTTCTTCTTCGCCGCCAACACCAACCTGATCGAGGAGGTGGCGAAGTTCAGGGCGCTGCGGCGGCTCTGGGCGAAGATCGCCAGGGAGAGGTTCCACGCCAGGAATCCGCGGTCGATGATGCTGCGCTACCACGTCCAGACCGACGGCTTCACCCTGACCGAACAGCAGCCGCTCAACAATATCGTCCGGGTGACCATCCAGGCGCTGGCGGCGGTCATGGGCGGCTGCCAGTCGCTCCACACCAATTCCTTCGACGAGGCGCTGGCCCTGCCCACGGAACAGGCGGTCCAGGTCGCCCTCCGGACCCAGCAGATTATCGCCGAGGAAAGCGGCGTGGCCGACACGATCGATCCGCTCGCCGGTTCCTATTTCCTCGAGTCCCTCACCGACCGGATAGAAGAGGGGGCGATGGAGTATTTAAAGAAGATCGACGAGTTGGGCGGGGCGCTCGAGGCGATCCGCCGCGGCTACATCCAGGGCGAGATCGCCCGTTCCTCCTATAATTATCAGAAGGCCGTGGACTCCGGCGAGCAGGGCATCGTCGGCGTCAACAAATACGTCGCCGCCGAGCAGCAGGAGCCCCGCATCCTCGAGATCGACGAAACCGTGGAGGCCAGGCAGATAGAGAGACTCGCCCTGTTGAAACGGGAAAGGGACAACGACAAGGTGGGGCGGGCGCTGGCGGAGGTGCGCCGGGTCGCCGCCACGGACGAAAACCTCATGCCGGCGCTCATCGAGGCGGTAAAGACCTACGCCACCGTGGGCGAGATAAGCGACGCGCTCAGGGCGGTATTCGGCGAGTACCGCGAGCCGGGCGTCACGTAGGAAGGAGAAAGGCCGTGCCGACTGCCAGCAGAAAGATACGGGTCCTCATCGCCAAACCCGGCCTCGACGGCCACGACCGGGGAGTAAAGGTGATCGCCCGCGGCCTGAAGGACGCGGGGATGGAGGTGATCTATCTCGGGCTGCGGCTCACCCCCGAGCAGATCGCCGCGGCGGCCATCCAGGAAGACGTGGACGTGGTCGGGCTTAGCTGCCTGTCGGGCGCCCACATGTCCCTGTTCCCCAGGGTGGTGGAGCTGGTCAGGGAAAAGGGCGGCAGGGACATCCTGTTCATCGGCGGCGGGATAATCCCCAAGAAGGACATCCCCCGGCTCAAGGAGGCGGGGATCGCCTATGTCTCCGGACCGGGCACCACGCTGGCGGAGATCAGTTCTTTCATCCAGGCGAACGTTGCGATTTAGTAAAGAGGTGCGGCTGACCCTTGGAAATCATGCTCCCTCCGCGCGCTGTACATTTTTCGTTCCGAAAAATCTACAATACGCGCTTCCGGGACATGATTTCCAAATTAATTCAAGGAGAGTGCACGACGATGGACAAAAAACGCTATGAAGAAGGGCTGGCCGTCAGGAAGGCGGTTCTGGGGGCCGAATACGTGGAGAAGTCGCTCCGCTCGGCCGACGATTTCACCCGGCCGATGCAGGAGTTGGTGACCGAATACTGCTGGGGGGAAATCTGGACGAGGCCCGGCCTCGACCGCCGGACGAGGAGCTTCATCAACCTCGGCATGCTCACGGCCCTGAACCGCCCGCACGAGATCAGGCTGCACGTGATCGGGGCGCTCAACAACGGCCTCACCAGGGACGAAATAAGGGAGGTCTTCCTGCAGAGCGCCATCTATTGCGGCGTCCCCGCCGCGCTCGACGCGATGCGCGTCGCCAAGGAGGTCTTCGCGGAGATCGACGGCGGCAAATGACGACCGGCGACCGGAAATACCCCGTCGGCTTCATCGGAATCGGCAAGATGGGATTTCCCATGGCGGGCCGGATAGCCGCGCACGGTTACCCGCTGCACATCTATGACGTCTCGGAGGCGGCGCGCGCGGCGTTCTGCAGGCAGGTCCCCTCCGCCCGGGAGGAAAAAACCCCGGCGGCAATCGGCCGCTGCTGCGAGGTCGCCATCCTGATGCTCCCCGACAGCGAGGCCGTGAAGCAGGTCCTGTTTGCGGAGACGGACGGCCTGGCCGCCCATCTTAAACGGGGGGCGGCCGTGATCGACATGAGCTCGTCCGATCCCTCGGCAACGCGCGGGATCGGGCCGCGGCTGAAGGAGCTGGGCGTGGATTTCATCGATGCGCCTGTTTCCGGGGGAGTGAAACGAGCGAAAGATGGGACCCTCGCCATCATGGCCGGCGGCGACGGCGCGGTCATCGCCCGGGCGAAGCCGCTCTTGATGACCATGGGAAGCTCGCTCATCGAAACCGGCGTCCTCGGGTCGGGACATGCGATGAAGGCGCTCAACAACTATGTCTCGGCGGCGGGCCTGCTGGCGGCCTGCGAGGCGCTGAAGGCGGGCGTCGCCTTCGGGATCGCGCCGGAAACCGTCGTTGCCGTCCTGAACGCCTCGACGGGGAAGAACAACAGCACCGAAAACAAGCTGATGCAGTACATCGTCTCCGGCCTTTACAATTCCGGCTTCACCCTCGGCCTGATGCGCAAAGACATCGCCATCGCCGCCGGCCTGGCAAATAGCCTGGGTTCCAGGACGCTGTTAGGCGAGGGCCTGCTCGAATCCTGGGCGGACGCCGAGGCGAAGTTGGGCTCCAATGCCGACCATACCGAGATCTACCGCCTGCTCGAACATTAACGCAGCGTCGCGCGAAAAATCCTCTCCTGAATCCGCCGCTCACCCGCGGGCCATTATGTCCTTGACTTTTCAATGACGTTAAGAGCATTAATTTACCGTCCCTTCCCTTATTCGCCGATAAAGGAGGTAAATATCATGACCGAGCAAGTCTATTACAAACTGGCCAAAGTCCTTGATACCCTTCCCAACGGATTTCCCCCCACCGAAAGCGGCGTCGAGATCAAGTTGCTCAAGAAAGTCTTCGATCCCGATGAGGCCGAGCTGTTTTGCGACCTCCGGCTGACCTTCGAAACGCCCGAACAGATAGCAAAACGCACCGGGCGGCCTCTCGACGGCCTCGATGCAATGCTCAAGAGGATGCACAAGAAGGGGCAGGTTTTCGCCATCGATTTCGGCGAAGTCAGCGTCTACAAGATGCTCCCGTGGGTATTCGGAATCTACGAGTTCCAGCTCGAGCGTCTGGACCGCGAGTTCTGCGAGCTGATGGAGGAATACGGCGACACATTCGGCGGGCAGTTCTTTAGGAACAAGCCGCAGTTCATGAGGGTCCTGCCGATTCAGAAACAGATCGAAGGGAAGCATGAGGCGCTGCCTTACGAACGGGTGTCTCACATCGTCGAGGATTCGAAGTCCTTCCGGGTATTTGATTGCATCTGCAAGAAGGAAAAGGGGATCATGGGAAAACCCTGCGACAGGCCGCTGCAGGTGTGCATGGCCTTCGCCCCCGTTCCCGGGATATTCGAAACGGGGGAATGGCCGGGCAGGGTCATTTCCAAGCAGGAGGCGTACGGCATCCTCGCCCAGGCCGAGAAGGACGCGCTCGTTCACCTGACCTGGAACGAACAGAGCGGCATGTTTTTCATCTGCAACTGCTGCGGCTGCTGCTGCGGAGTCTTGCAAAGCATCAACAAGCTGCACATCCCCGCCCAGGACGTCGTCAATTCTGCCTATTACGCCGCGATCGATCCCGATATATGCGCCTTCTGCGGGCTTTGCGCCGATGAACGCTGCCAGGTGAACGCGATCGAGCCGGGAGACGGCGCCTACGAAGTGATTCCCGAGAAGTGTATCGGCTGCGGCCTGTGCGTCACCACGTGCCCGGAAGAGGCCATCAAACTCCTCCGCAAGGATGAGAAGGATTGCATCATCCCGCCCGAGAACGAAAACAGATGGTTCGAGGAACGGGGGCGCTCCCGCGGCATCGACTTCAGCCAATACAAATAAAAGGAGGGGCGCAATGGCCGAGCCGATGAAGGCGGTCTTAAAGATTACGTCCATTAAAGGGACCTGCGTTAGCCAGCGCGACGCGAAGTGAAGGATGGTGATTCAAATGACAACAGCAAGTGAAGTGGTGATGCAATGATCCGGCCCGCCGTCCCCGAGATACCTGTTGACATTGCAGGCCGATCTTCGTAATCTCCCCTCCACAATAAACGAGCCGGCCGGCGAAGGAGACAAGCGCCTTGGAAAAGCTGACGGAAAAAACGGACCTGGACGGCCTCACCCTGCTGGGCGGCGAGACGAAACCGCTCCGCAGGCTGGAGACCTTTCCGAACCGCCACCCGGAGCGCGACTACCGGGTGACGCTGACGACCGAAGAATTCACCTGCCTTTGCCCCAAGACGGGCCAGCCCGACTTCGCGAAGCTCAAAATCGAGTATGTCCCCGACCTTAAAATCGTCGAATCCAAATCCCTGAAATTGTACCTCTGGTCTTACCGCCAGGAAGGGACCTTCCACGAGCACGTCGCCAACGCCATCCTCGACGATCTGGTGAAGGCCCTTGCCCCGCGCCAGTGCAGAGTGACGGCGGAGTTTGCCGTGCGCGGCGGCATCGCGATCACGGTGGAGGCCGAGTACCGCCGATGACCGGCCGGACAAGCGCAAACCGGGAGCGACGGCAACAGCTCCTCCCCGTGGTGGCGGTCGGGTTCGTAACCAGCCTCGTCGTCGCCAACATCATCGCCGTCAAACTCTTCCAGGCAGGTCCCTTCGTCCTGCCCGCCGCGATCATCATCTTTCCCCTCTCGTACATCTTCGGGGACATCCTGACCGAGGTGTACGGCTATGCCCGCGCCCGGCAGGTCATCTGGACGGGGTTCGCCTGCAACCTCCTGGCCGTCGCCGCCATCTGGGCGAGCATCCGGCTTCAGCCGGCGGCCTTCTGGACGCTCGGCGGATTCGGCTCTGCGGAGCTTTCCCAGCAGGCGTACGCCGCCGTCTTCGGTATGACGCCGCGCATCCTGGCGGCCTCCTTCGCGGCGTACCTGTTAGGCGAGTTTCTCAACGCCTTCGTGCTGGCCAAGCTCAAGATCGCCACGAGGGGCCGCCACCTGTGGATGCGCACGATCGGCTCGACGCTCGTAGGCCAGTTGGCGGACTCGACGATCTTTATCTCCCTGGCCTTCTGGGGGACGATCCCGCCGGCCGCGCTGGGGACGCTCATCGTCACCCAGTGGCTCGTCAAGTCCGCCTACGAGGCGCTGGCCACCCCGCTGACCTATCTGGCCGTCTTCTACCTCAAGCGCGCCGAGAACGAGGACTACTACGACATGGACACGAACTTCAACCCGTTCGCCTGGAAGAAAAGGCAAAACTGAACGCCGCGCCAACGCATCCGATAAATCCGAAAACGTATCGAAAACGCCGCTTTTTCAGAATTTTGTTGACATAAAAGGCTTCTCTTCGTATGCTTTCACTTCAATAGAAGCGGGTTCCTGTTGCGTTCAGGCTTTAACCTTCCCCTGCTTTTGCAGGGGCAGCCTGTTGCGATGCAAGTTTTGACGCCCTCGTAAAAAGTCGCAAAAGCCTTGAATGGGGGACGGCTTCGTAAAAAGCCCGCAGGCAAGGCGCGCGAATCCTGAGGAGTGAGGCGTACTTTGGCGTACGCCGCAGCGACGAGGGATGAAGCGCAACGCAGCATCCGGGCTTTTTACGAAGCCGTCAAGTTTTGACACGAGCCGGCCGGGACACGCCTTGCCCCGGTGTTTTGAAACCGCCTCAAATTATCCGGCAGTGGAAAACGGACAGACAACTCCTATGAATGTGATATTGCTTCTCATCCTGCTCATCCCGTTCGGTTTGCTCCCCCCCGCTTCGGCGGCCCAGCACGATGAATTCCCCGTTGCCTCGCCTCCCTTCACCGAAGGGATCTTTCCCTGCAGCGATTGTCACGCCGGGCTCGAAGTCAATGCCAAAAAAAGGAAATTGAAGGACGAACATACTGCCATCGTATTGCGGCACGCGGAAGAGGAGAGATGGTGTCTCGATTGTCACAACGCCGGCAATCGCGACAAGCTGAAGCTCGCCGACGGCGAATCTGTTGATTTCACCGAATCCCACCGGCTTTGCGGGCAGTGCCACGGCAACATCTACCGCGACTGGAAGGCGGGCATCCACGGAAAGAGGGTCGGCCACTTCCAGGGGGGAAAACGGACCTACCTGCTCTGCGTGCACTGTCACAATCCCCATGATCCCAAATTCAAACCCATTAAACCCGAGCCGCCGCCGGCAAGACCGGAACCGACCCATGGAAGACGCTAAACATTCGAGAAGAGATTTTCTTAAAGTGATGTCCGCGGGGGCGCTGGCGGGGCTTTCCCTCGGCTCTGTATCGTGCCGGGCCGACGTGGAGGAGTTTCTTCAAAAACACTTCCGCGAGATGACGGAAGAGGAGAAAAAACAGGTCGTCCGGCGTTTGGAGGAAAAGTACCTTAAGAAATACGGAAAAGAGTTTCACATCGGCACGCAGCCGGCCGCCGCCGGGGTCCTCTGGGGCTACGGCCTCGACCTGTCCCGGTGCATCGGCTGCCGCAGGTGCGTGTACGCCTGCGTGAAAGAGAACAACCAGTCCCGCGCCAATCCGCAATTGCAATGGATAAGGGTCATCAGGCTCAAAAAGGGGAGCCTGATCAACCTCGAGCACTCGGAACACTACTACGACCCCGAAACCGTCCCCGAACCGGGGTTCATGTACATGCCCGTTCAGTGCCAGCATTGCGAGAAAGCCCCCTGCGTGCGCGTCTGCCCGGTAAAGGCCACCTGGAAGGAACCGGACGGCATCGTGGTGGTGGATTACAACTGGTGCATCGGCTGCCGCTATTGCATGGCCGCCTGTCCCTACAAGGGCAGGGTCTTCAACTGGGCGGAGCCGACCCTCCCCGCCGCCGATGTGAATACGGAAGTGCATTATCTGGGAAACCGGCCCCGGACGAAAAACGTGGTGGAGAAATGCACCTTCTGCGTCCAGCGGGTGAGGCAGGGTCGCTACCCGGCCTGCGTGGAGATCTGCCCGACCGGGACCAGGAAGTTCGGAAACCTGCTGGATCCCAACAGCGAGATAAGATACCTCATCGAGAACAAACGGGTGTTTCGATTGAAAGAGGATTTCAACACGGAACCGAAATTTTATTACTTCTTTTCCGCATAGCGTCAAGAGGCCCGCATGGAAGCCTGGAGATTCTTCAAGAAAACGGTCGGCATGGTTTTTTACGGCTCGAAGGCCTACTGCCTGTGGTGCGCCTTCCTGCTGGCGATAATCGGCGTGGCCGTCGCCTTCTACATCAAGCAACTGGACGGCGGGCTGATCGTCACCAACATGCGTGATCAGGTCTCCTGGGGCCTCTATATCGGGAACTTCACCTACCTGGTGGGCGTGGCGGCCGCGGCCGTTCTTCTGGTCATTCCGGCGTACATCTACAACTTCGATCCCATCAAGGAGATCGTCGTGCTGGGCGAACTCCTTGCCGCCTCGGCGATCATCATGGCGCTGATGTTCGTCCTGGCCGATCTGGGAAGGCCGGACCGGTTCTGGCACATCATCCCCTTTATCGGCATACTGTCCTTCCCGGATTCCCTGCTCGCCTGGGACGTCATCGTCCTCAACGGCTATCTCCTGCTCAACACCCTCGTCCCCATCTACATCCTGATAAAAACGTATTACGGCAAGGAACCCAACAAGAGTTGGGTCATCCCGCTGGTGCTGCTTTCTATTCCCTGGGCCGTCGGCATCCACACCGTCACCGCTTTTCTCTACAACGGACTGGCCGCCCGGCCCTTCTGGAACGCCTCCATCCTGGCCCCCCGCTTTCTCGCCAGCGCCTTCTGCTCGGGACCGGCGATGGCCATCATCATCTTCCAGATCCTGAGAAGAACGGCGGGGATGAAGATCAAAAACGAGGCGCTCTTCAAGATCTCCGAGTTGATCGCCTACTCGATGTTCCTCAACCTGTTCCTGTTAGGCGCCGAACTCTTCAAGGAGTACTACACCGCCACCATTCATCTGGCGCCCATGGAATACCTCTACCAGGGGCTGCACGGGCACAACGCGCTGGTTCCCTGGATCTGGTCGGCGCTGTTGATGAACATAACGGCTTTTCTCGTATTCTTGATCCCTAAAACCAGGGAAAACATCGTTACGCTCAACATCGGATCCCTGCTGATCATCCTGGGCGTGTGGATCGAGAAGGGGCTCGGCCTGATCGTGCCCGGTTTCATCCCCGATCCGCTCGGCGAGATTTACGAATACATGCCCAACATGACGGAGATATGGATTTCCCTGGGGATCTGGGCCTTCGGACTTCTGATCTTCACCTTGTTTATGAGGATTGCCGTCCCCATCCAGCGGGGCGATCTCGTCCACTCGAAACTGGATCGGGCGGCCGCCCCCTCCCCGTAGGAGCGGACAGGGCAGCAACACACCGGAGAATAAAGGCAAGTCGTTAAACCGTGAATCATCTCTTGACTTGATTTTCCTTAACCGGCTATAAAGACAGAACGGATTGTAAACTGATCGTTATTTTCTCTATCGACAAACCAAACAAGGAGGGCAAAAAGATGAAGCTGTGGAAATTATTGTTAGCAGCGGCCATTGTTGCCGCGTTGTCCGGGACGGCTTTTGCCGGGCAGACCTTCGACAATGTAAAGGCGAAAGGCTTTGTCCAGGTGGGAGTCAACGGCGAGTTGTTCGGCTTCGGCAAACCCGATGAAAAAGGCGTATGGCGCGGTCTCGACGTGGATACGGGTCGCGCGATCGCCGCCGCGGTTTTCGGCGACGCCAACAAGATCAAGTTTGTTCCCTTGACGGCGGTGCAGCGTTTTACCGCGCTTCAATCGGGTGAAATTGACGTGCTGTGCCGCAACGCCACCCAGACCCTGGGACGCGAAACGGAATTGGGGCTTGATTTCGTCCAGGTCAACTATTATGACGGCCAGGGCTTTCTGGTCCCCAAGAAACTGAAGGTCAAAAATGCAAAGCAGTTGGACGGCGCGACGGTCTGCGTTCTGCCCGGCACCACCACGGAACTCAATGTCGCCGACTATTTCAGGGTCAACAAGATGAAAATGAAGCCGGTCGTCATCGAAAGCAATGCGGAGCTCGCCAAGGCCTTCTTTGCCGGGAGATGCGACGTATTGACCTCCGACGCCTCCCAGCTTGCCGGGACCCGCGCCGTAGCACCGAAACCGGATGATTATGAAATTCTCCCCGATATCATTTCCAAGGAACCCCTGGCGCCGGTGGTGCGTCACGGCGACAACCAGTGGAGGGACATCGTCAATTTTGCGGTCCTGGCGATGATCGAAGCCGAGGACCTCGGCATTACTTCAAAAAATATCGACGAAAAGCTCAAGAGCACGGATCCGATTGTGATGCGGTTTCTCGGCGTAACGCCCGGCAATGGAAAGGCCCTCGGGCTCGATGAGAAGTGGGCCTACAATATCGTCAAGCAGGTTGGCAATTACTCGGAAATATTCGAGCGCAACGTGGGGAAGAACACCCCCCTCAAGCTGGAGCGCGGCTTGAACGCCCTGTGGAAAAACGGCGGCCTCCTGTATTCCCCGCCGTTCAAATAACGGGGCAAAGCCCCTGCTTTCTACGATGTTGTCAATCTTGAACAGCTGACGGCCAATGGTATTTCACCAACGCCGTCAGCTGTTTCAAGTAAAACGGGAAGGCGATCCTTTCTTCTGCTTGCTTTCATTAACGGGAACAAGATGCCAACAGGCGACTCGCCAAATTCGACGGCGGACACCGGCCAAATGGCCGCTTTTTTGAACGATCCCAAGCTGCGCGCGGTAGTGTACCAGATCGCGGTACTCGGGGCGGTCGGCTGTCTCGGATACTACCTTTTCAGCAATACCGTGGAAAATCTCACCCGGCAATCCATCGCCACCGGTTTTAGATTCCTGAACAAGGAAGCCTCGTTCGAGGTCGGCGAAGCCCTCATCCCCTACTCCGCGGCGGACACCTATTTCAAGGCATTGCTGGTAGGCGTGCTCAATACGCTCAAGGTGGCCTTCGTCGGCATCGTCCTCACGGTCATTTTGGGGACCTTTCTCGGAATCGCCAGACTTTCCAGCAACTGGCTCGTTTCAAAGCTTGCGGCCGTCTACATCGAGGTCATGCAGGACATCCCGATCCTGCTGCAACTGTTTTTCTGGTATTCCCTTTTTTATGAGGTCCTGCCCGCGCCGCGAAACGCGATAGAACCTGTATCAGGCATGTTCATGAGCAACCGGGGGATTGTCTTTGCAGTGCCGGAATGGCACCCCGCCTACATGTACATGGCGGCGGCGTTCATTGCCGGTTGCCTCGCAGTGTTTTTCATTGGCCGCTGGGCCAGAAAACGCCAGGATGAAACGGGAAAGATATTTCCCGTTTTCCGTGTCTCCGTCGGGGTCGTCATCGGGCTGCCCTTCTTCACATGGCTGTTTGCCGGGGCGCCTCTCAAGATGAGCGTCCCGGAACTGGTCGGTTTTAATTTCCAGGGCGGCTTGAACGTGAGCCCGGAATTCGGGGCGCTCCTGCTGGGACTTATCATTTACACAGCCGCTTTCGTGGCGGAAATCGTCCGGGCGGGCATCCAGGCGATAAGCAAGGGGCAAACGGAAGCGGCCATGGCAATCGGGCTGAAACCGGGCCAGGTCCTGAGCCTTGTCATATTGCCCCAGGCGTTGCGGGTGATCATTCCGCCCCTTACCAGCCAGATGCTCAACCTCACGAAGAACAGCTCGCTTGCCGTGGCGATCGGGTTTCCCGATTTCGTTTCCGTTGCCTCCACGACGATCAACCAAACCGGGCAGGCCATAGAGGGGATTTCCCTGATCATGATCGTTTATCTGTGCTTCAGCCTGCTGACGTCGCTTTTCATGAACTGGTACAATAAAAAGATGGCCCTTGTGGAAAGATAGACCGCGCCATGACCGAATCGCCAGAACATAGCCTCCCGGCCGACGCAATGAAGGCGCCGATCGTCCGCATCGGGGCGAAGCGGTGGATCAAAGCGAACCTGTTCAATGGCGTTTTCAATTCCGTCCTGACCGTCGTGACGCTGTTTTTCCTGTACCAGATCATCCCGCCCTTCGTGAAATGGGCGTTCATTGACAGTTTCTGGCTCTCCACCGCCGAGCAGTGCCGCGCCGGGGACGGCGCCTGCTGGTCGATCATCCCGGCCAACATTCGCTTCATCATCTTCGGCTTCTACCCCTACGAATTGCACTGGCGGCCCTTATTGGCGATGATCCTGCTCGTAAGCATGCTTTTTTACACCAAAAACAGGGACCACTGGAACAAGTATCTCGTTTATACGTGGCTTGCCGGCCTTTTAATCATCGGGGTTCTGATGAAAGGGGGTATTTTCGGGCTGACACCCGTCGAGAGCGAAAAGTGGGGCGGCCTGCCCCTTACCTTCATGCTGTCATTTTTCGGGATGATCGCGGCCTATCCGCTCGGCGTGCTTCTGGCCCTCGGGCGAAGGTCGAAAATGCCCGCCGTCAAGACGATCTGCATCCTCTATATCGAACTCATCCGCGGGGTCCCGCTGATCAGCCTGCTGTTCATGTCCTCGGTGCTGTTCCCTCTGTTCCTTCCCGAGGGGATCACCATCAACAAGATCCTCCGCGCCCAGGTGGCGATCATCATGTTCACGGCGGCCTACATCGCCGAGGTCGTCAGGGGAGGCTTGCAGGCGATCACGCGAGGACAGTATGAGGCCGCGGAATCCCTCGGGTTGAACTACGTCCAGAAGATGCGGCTGGTCATCCTTCCCCAGGCCCTCAAGATCGTTATCCCGCCGACGGTGGGGATACTCATCTCGGCGTTCAAGGACACCTCCCTCGTCGTGATCATCGCCCTTTACGATGTGCTCAAAACGACGAAGTCGACGCTGGCTAATCCCGTCTGGATGGGATTCAGTCCCGAGGCCTACATTTTTGTGGCATTGATCTATTTTCTGTGCTGTTATTCTATGTCCAACTACAGCCGCCGCCTTGAAAAAGAGCTTCGTACCTGATGCGGCGTGCGACTAAAAAATAAAGGATGTAAACGAGTTATGGATACAGGGACGACAAGGGAGAGCATAAAGAGGACCGCCGAAAACAAGATCATCGAAATGGAAGGCATGCACAAGTGGTTCGGCGATCTGCACGTCCTCAACGACATCAATCTGACCGTTTATAAGGGCGAACGTATCGTCATCTGCGGCCCCTCGGGATCGGGAAAATCCACCCTCATCCGTTGCATCAACCGGCTCGAGGAACACCACAAGGGCAAGATATTCGTGGACGGGATCGAACTTACCAACAATCTCAAAAACATCGAGAAGATCCGCGAAGAGGTGGGCATGGTGTTCCAGCATTTCAACCTTTTCCCGCACCTCACGATCGTCGAGAACCTGTCGCTGGGTCCCATCTGGGTGAGAAAAGTCCCCAGGAAAGAGGCGGAGGAAACGGCGATGTACTACCTGGAAAAGGTGCACATCGCCGACCAGGCGCGCAAGTACCCGGGACAGCTCTCCGGCGGCCAGCAGCAGCGGGTCGCCATAGCCCGCAGCCTTTGCATGAAGCCGAAGGTCATGCTCTTCGACGAACCGACCTCCGCCCTCGATCCCGAGATGGTCAAGGAGGTCCTCGACGTCATGATCGCCCTGGCCGAAGAGGGCATGACGATGCTGGTGGTCTCCCACGAAATGGGGTTTGCCAAAAGCGTGGCCCACCGGGTCCTGTTCATGGATTTCGGACGGATCGTCGAAGAAAATACGCCGGGGGAATTTTTCGACCATCCGCGGCACGAACGGACGAAACTGTTCCTGAGCCAGATCCTGCACTGATTCCTGTTTCTTTCTTGACACCCGGGGTCGATCCTTAGTATATACGCTCCTTCCCAAAGGGGTATTGTTGCAGCGAATCAGCGAATTGCCTTCGCCCGCCGAAGATAAGGGTAACACTCACGCAAAAAACGGAAGGCGAGGGATCAATTAAAGGGGGAACCGCATGAAAGATTTCATCAAAAAGCTTCCTGAACAGGCGGTACGGGTCGTCGTCGTTTTTATCGTCCTGGGGGCGATATTGCTGGTGGTGAGGCAATTTATCCTCCCCGCCGAGATGAAGGACCAGGAGCTGCATATAGAGGCCACCATTCAGAGGGAGGCGGAAAAGGAAATCAGGTACGCCGGCGCGCAGCTATGCGCGCAATGCCATGATACGGAGGTCGCCCTCAAGAAGGGCGGCTATCATCGGGATCTGGCCTGCGAATCCTGCCACGGCCCGGCCGAGAAACACACGGAAAACCCCTCCGAGGTGAAGCCGGTTTCGCCCCAAAAACGCGATTACTGCTCCTACTGCCACAACTACAACGCCTCCCGCCCGACCGGCTTCCCCCAGATCAACCCCGACACGCACAACCCGCGGAAGGCCTGCGCGACCTGCCACAACCCGCATAATCCCAAACCGCCCACGGCGCCCCGTTCCTGCGCGGCCTGCCACGCACAGATCGAGAGGACCAAGATCACCTCCTACCATGCTCAACTGGAGTGCACAGTCTGCCACACCGCGCCGGAAAAGCACAGGGTATCGCCGAGGACCGTGACGCCGTCCAAACCGGACAAGAGGGAATTTTGCGGCAAATGCCATGCGAAAGGCGCGGCCCCCAAGGGGCTGCCGGCCATCGACATGGAAACCCACGGCGAAAAATACGTCTGCTGGCAGTGCCACTATCCACATATGTTAGGAGGGATCTAATGGACCGACGTGACTTCTTGAAACATCTGTGCCTGGTCGTCGCTTCCGGCGGCATCGTGGGCGGACTATCGACGGGCGCCTGGGCCAAGATTCTTAAGGATTACGATCCAGCCAAGCACCACTACGGCATGGGCATCGATATAGACAAGTGCATCGGCTGCGGCAGGTGCATGCAGGCCTGCAAGACGGAAAACGACGTGCCCGCCGCCCCGTTTTTCTTCCGCACCTGGGTGGAAAGATACGTGATCAAGGTCGACAGGAGCGTGCTTGTAAACACCATCAATACGGACGCCCATGAAATGGGGGACGTTATTGCGGAAAAAGACATCCTGCGCAGCTTCTTTGTCCCGAAGCTCTGCAATCAGTGCGATCATCCCCCCTGCGTGCAGGTTTGCCCGGTGGGCGCCACCTTCAAGACCGGCGACGGCGTGATCCTGGTGGACGGCAAACGCTGCATCGGCTGCCGGTACTGCATTCAGGCCTGTCCTTACGGGGCGCGCTACCTCCACCCGGAAACCAGGGTCGCCGACAAGTGCACCTTCTGTTATCATCGCCTGGTAAGGGGACTGCTGCCGGTCTGCGTGGAGGTCTGTCCGAAGCAGGCCCGGGTGTTCGGCGATATGAAGAGCTTCGCCAGCCCGCTGGGGCGGTTCACCCGGATGAACAAGGTGCACGTCCTGAAACCGTCCCTGAATACGGACCCCAAGGTGTATTACGCAAATCTTGACGGCGAGGTGAACTGACATGGAGATAGTCGAACACTTCAAGGAAATTTCCCAGCATGTAATCGGGTTCATTTATCCGAATGAGATCGAAATCCACTGGTCGATCATGATTGTGGTGTATCCGTACATCACGGGACTCGTCGCCGGGGCCTTCATCCTCGCCTCTCTCGTCAAGGTCTTCAACGTCAAGGAACTGCAGCCCACCTACCGGCTGGCCCTGCTGACGGCCCTTTCTTTTCTGTTGATCGCCCCCCTGCCCTTGCAGCTCCATCTCGGGAGGCCGGAGCGTTCCTATGAGATGTTCGTGACCCCCAACCTCTCTTCGGCCATGGCCATGTTCGGATTCGTCTACCTCTGGTATCTGATGGTGGTCCTCCTGCTGGAGATCTGGTTTGAATACCGCCGGGATATGATCGTCTGGTCCGGCGAGGCCACCGGCATCAAAAAGTGGACGCTCAAGGTCCTTTCCCTCTTTTCCAGAGACGTCAGCGACCAGGCCGTCGTCTTCGACAAGAAGACCGTAAAGATCATCACGATCATCGGCATCCCTTCGGCCTTTCTGCTCCATGGCTATGTCGGCTTCATCTTCGGCTCCATCAAGGCCAATCCCTGGTGGAGCAGCGTCATGATGCCCGTCACCTTTCTGTTTTCGGCCATCGTTTCGGGGATCGCGATCGTCATGCTGCTCTACATGATCATCGTGCCTCTCAAGGGCGGGATGATCGACATGAAATGTCTCGACCGGACGGCCTCCTTTTTATTCTACGCCGTCATCGTCGATTTCGCGGTGGAAGTCCTCGATTTCATCCACCGCCTCTATGAAAGCGAGGAGTCGATAAAGATCATCTCCCAGTTGGTAACCACGAAACTCTTCATGAGTCTGGTGGTTCTCCAGATCCTGCTGGGCATGCTGGTGCCGCTGCTGGTGATGGCGCTAATCAAGATCTTCAAGCTGCAGGATGAATTGAGGAAGCTTCTCTATTTCATCTGCGGCGTCCTCATCCAGATAGGGATATTCAGCATGAGGTGGAATGTGGTTATCGGCGGGCAGCTCTTTTCCAAGAGCTTCCGGGGATTGACGACCTACAAGATGGAACTCATGGGCATTGAAGGCCTCCTCGTCGCCCTGGCGCTGCTGATCATCCCCTTTGTCGTCCTGGCGGTCCTGATGAGGATCCTGCCGCCCTGGAAAAAGGAGGAGCTGGCGGGAAATTGATACCCCACCGGGCGCGTTGGGCGCGAGTCTCCCGACCGCGCCCTCTGCCCCTCGCTGGGCACAGGTCTCCCGACCTCGCTGGGCGCATGTCTCGCTGGGCGCAGGTCTCCCGACCGCGCCCAGCCGCGCACAGTCTCTTCCTCTCAGCCGGTCCGGCCCCGGCGAAAGGCCTCGATCTCCTCGGCCAGCCAGCGGAGCCACTCGGAAACCCCCTCGCCCGTCCGGCAGGAGAGCGGCAGGATGCGCAGCCCCGGATTGAGGCGGAGCGCCCTTTCCTTCAGGGCCTCCGGATCGAAATCCGAGCCTTTCAGATAGTCGGTCTTGCCGACCACCAGCAGGTCGCTGACGGAGAAGATCAGGGGATACTTGAGCGGCTTGTCGTCGCCTTCCGGGACGCTCAGAATCACGACCCTCCGTTCGGCGCCCGTGTCGAATTCAGCGGGGCAGACGAGGTTTCCGACATTCTCGATGATGATGCAGTCCAGGGCCGCCAGGTCCAGCTCCCTGAGCGCGGCGGCGATCATCGGCGCGTCCAGGTGGCAAGCGCCGCCGGTCCTTATCTGGACCGCGGGTATCCCCTCCCCGGCGACCTTCTCGGCATCCACCACGGCATCGATGTCCCCCTCGATCACCGCGAACCGGAATCTGTCTTTCAGCTCCCGAACGGTCCGGAGGATGAGGCTGGTCTTCCCCGATCCCGGGGACGACATCAAATTCAGCATAAAAACGCCGCGCCGCTTTAGCTCCGCTCTTATATCGCCTGCCTCCTGCCGATTTTCGGCCAGGATCTCCTCCCGGACCTCGATCAACCTTATCTCCGCCATTGATACGCTCCTTTAAGATTATTGCCGTTCTCATAAAAACTCGCAAAAGCCTTGCATTGAGGACGGCTTCGTAAAAAGGCCGCAGGCAAGGCGCGCGAACCCTGAGGAGTGAGGCGTACTTTGGCGTACGCTGCAACGACGAAGGGTGAAGCGCAACGCCGCATCCGGACTTTTTACGAAGCCGTCAGATGACCTCGATCTGCTGCAAGAGATACTCGCGTCCGGAGACGAGAAACGTTTCTTCGGATCCGCATCTGTCGCAGCAGACCGCCTCCCGCCGCCGCGGATCGGCCGGGAAGAGATTGCCGCAGCCGCTGCACCGAAACATCGCCGGGGACCGCTCGATGCGGACGACGGCCCCCTCCGCGATGGTGCCCCGGCTGAGGTGGTCGAAGTAGCGCTGCACCCATTCATCCAACAGGTCGCTCACCTCGCCTATTCGCAGGCCAACGCCGACGACCTTCGCCGCCCCGCCGGCCTGGGCGTGGCGGAGGACGACCCGGAGGATGCTCTCTGTAACCGCAAGCTCATGCATGGATACCCTCGCCTTCCTCAGGTTTTTCTAAGCCGCCGTTTAGCACACAACCGCCGGCGGATGTACCTTTATTTTCGTTGCCCGCCGGACTGCGGCCTGCCGGAGCTGCCGCAGGTCCCGCCCCTTCACCGTCCCCCGTTGACAACCTCATGACGGCCGTCGTCACAGGGGATGTTGAAGATTTCATCCTCCCTTCCCTCCCCTTGAGGGGAATGGTCAGGGGGGATGAAAGTCATCTTCAGGCGAAATACTGTTCAGCCGATCCCGATCCTAAAGAGGAGGGGGGTCGGGACTTCGGGCCGCTGAGGAGAGACAGGCGGCGCTGGAAATTTTCAAATATCTCCTCCGGCAGAGATGCGGCCCCATACGGAACCCTCCCCAACCAACCGTCGCCGGCGATCCGCCGGCTCTCCGCCTCGTTCGTCTCCCGCGCGGGGAACGGTTCGGAAGTCGCGTCGTTGAGGATAACGCCCAAAAGACGGATTGCTGCGGACCGAAGATAATCAATGGTCAAGCGCAGATGATTCAGCGCCCCCAGGCGGTTTCCCGCCACGATCAGGACCGGGAGGGACAGGTCGCGCGCCAAATCGCCGAATGAATACCCCTCCGCGATCTCGACTGCGATCCCCCCGGCCCCTTCAACCAACGCGACGTCCGATCCTCCCGCGGCTTCGCCGACGGTCCGCCTGATCAGCGATATATCGATGGCTGCGCCCTCACGGCGGGCGGCGAGGTGGGGAGACAGAGGCGCCGAAAGACTGTAGAGGCAAATCGAGAAGACGCTCAACTCCGGCGCCATGGCGTCGCGGAGCGCCGCCGCGTCGGCGGGAAAAGGCCTTCCGTCTTCGCCCGGCTCACACCCGGATTCGACCGGCTTGAGCGGCGTTACGGAAAAACCCTCCCGGCGCAGGCGTCTTCCCAGAAGGCAGGCAACGAAGGTCTTTCCCGCCCCCGTGTCGGTGCCCGTTATCAGTATGCTTTTACCCATGAAATCGCTGCGGCTTGGAGGTCATGTTTCTTGAAGAGCGCCTGATTTCCAACGGCGTTCCCCCGTCAGGCAACCGGTTCGGAAAGCACCGCCGCGATCGCCCATCCGACCGATTCGACCAGGTACGCTATCTCTCCTTCAGTGGAGGAAAGGGGCGGCATCAGGACGATCACGTCCCCCAGCGGGCGAAGGATGATCCCCCTCTCCCTTATCCTGCGCACTACGCGCTGCCCTATTTTTCGAGCGGGAGGAAAGGATTCCCGCGTGCTGCGATCCGCCACGATCTCGATGCCGGCCATCAGACCCTTCTGCCTGATATCGCCGATGCACGGACGCTCACCGAGCCTTGCCAGCCCCTCCGCCATCCTCCGGGAGAGAACGGCGACACGCTCCAGGACGTCCTCCTTCTCGAAGATGGAAAGCGTCGCCAGCGCAGCCGCGCAGCCGAGCGGATTGGCGGTATAGGAGTGACCGTGGAAGAACGCCTTGAACTCCTCGTAGCGACCGAGAAAGGCGTCGTAAACCTCCCCGGTCGTCAAGGTGGCGGCCAGGGGCAGGTATCCCCCGGTCAAGCCCTTGGCCATCGCCATGATGTCGGGAGAGACCCCTTCCTGTTCGCAGGCGAACATGGTCCCGGTCCGGCCGAAGCCGGTGGCCACCTCATCGCAGATGAGAAGCACCTCGCATTCGCGCGTCACCGCCCGCAGCCTCGCCAGGTAGCCCTCCGGCATCATCAGCATTCCCGCCGCCCCTTGAACGAGCGGCTCCACGATCACGGCAGCGAGCGTCTCCCCGTTTTTCCTGACCTCTTCCTCCATCCGGTCGGCGCAGGCCAGTGAGCACGACCTGCGGTCGAGTCCGTACGGACAGCGGTAGCAGTACGGCGTGGGCAGCCGGCGGACGGAAAACAGCAGCGGTTGGAAGATCCTATGAAAAAGGTCGATCCCGCCGGCGGAAACCGCCCCGAGCGTATCGCCGTGATACGCCTCGGTGTGCGTCAGGAACTCCCCTCTCCGCTCCCCGCCGTCCTTTTGGCGCCAGTACTGGAAGGCCATCTTGACGGCGACCTCCATGGCGGTGGAGCCGTTGTCCGAAAAGAAGACGCGGGCTAATCCTTGCGGCGCTATGGCGAGAAGTCTTTCCGACAACTCAACGGCGGGGCGGTGCGAAAGTCCCAGGAACGTCGAGTGGGCCAGCAGATCCAGCTGCGCGCGGACGGCATCATCGATCTCCCTGCGCCGGTGGCCGAACAGGTTCACCCAGAGGGAGGAGACGCCGTCGAAAAACCTCCGGCCGTCCGTATCTATCAGGTAGTTGCCGTCGCCGCGTTCGATGATCAGCGGCGCGTCCTTTTCCCAGTCCGCCATCTGGGTGAAGGGATGCCAGATCGTTTCCCGGTCCTTCCGGCGCAGCGTTTCAGTATTATTCAATTTCATACTCCTTCAGGGACCCGTCTATCTCGCGGGCGGCCCTTTCGATCATCGCCGCGGTATGCGTGGCCATCAGGGTCAGGCGGAGCTGTCCCTTCCCCTCGGGAACCGTCGGCGGGCGGATCCCCTGGATGAACAGACCCCTGTCGTACAGCCTTCGGGAGACGGCCATCGTGAGTTCATCCCCGCCGATGGGGATGGGGAAGATCGCGGCGGGCGAAGAAACATTCCGCCCCCGGGCCGCCATCTCCCGCCGGAAAATCCCTTCGTTTTCCAGGAGGGCGCCGAGCAGCTCCGGGCGGCCGGACAGCAGCTCGAGGCTCTTGAGCGCCGCCCCGGCGAGCGCCGGCGGAAGCGCCGTGTTGAAGATGAAGGGGCGGCACTTGTTGATGAAGTATTCGCAGATCGCCCGCGACGCGCACATATAAGCCCCGTAAGCGCCCAGGGCCTTGGAGAAAGTCCCCATCTGGATTTCTATTTCCCCGGCGAGGCCGAAATAATCGGCCGAACCGCGGCCCCGCGGCGGAAGCGTGCCGGTGGCGTGCGCATCGTCGACGACCAGGAGCGCCCCGTGCCGCTGCTTCAGCTCCACAAGTTCGGGCAGGGGAGCGATGTCGCCTCCCATGCTGAAGACCCCGTCGGTGACGATGAGCTTGCGTTTGGCCCTGGACGCCTTCAGCAGTTCTTCGAGGTGTCCGGGGTCTGCATGCCGGTACACCTCGATCCGGGCGCGGGACAGGCGGCAGCCGTCCACGAGGGAGGCGTGATTGAGCTCGTCGGAAAAGATCGTCGTCCCGGAACCGCCCAGCGTTCCCAGGATGCCGAGATTGGCCAGATAGCCGGAGCTGAAGGTCAGGCACGCCTCCGCCCTCTTGAAGCCCGCCACCGCCTCCTCGAGTTCGGCGTGAACATCCATGTGGCCGCCGATGAGCCGGGAGGCGCCCGCGCCCACCCCGTATCTCCGGGCGCACCCGGCGAACGCCTCCACCACTTCCGGATGATTGGCCAGGCCGAGGTAATTGTTCGACGAGAAGTTGAAAAGCTCCCTGCCGTCGATGACGATTATCGCGTCCTGGGGCGACGATACCTGCCGCAAGCGGCGGTAGCGCCCCTTCCCCTCGAGGCGGAGGAGCTCTTGTGCGAAGCGGGACAGATCCATCAGACGGCCCGCACCCCGAGGCCGAGGTCTTCGATCATCCGCAGGTCGTCCTCGGCAGGGCGGCCGGCGGTGGTGAGGTAGTTCCCGATCATCATCCCGGTGGCCCCGGCGGCAAAGATCAGCCCCTGCATGTCCCGCAGGTTCACCTCCCTTCCCCCGCAGACGATGATCTCCCGCGCGGGATGGCAAAGCCGCAACATGGCGATTATCTTGAGACAGAGAAAAGGGGTGAGCTCCCGCACCCCTTCGAGAGGCGTCCCCTCGATCGGATTGAGAAAATTGACGGGAATCGAGTCCACGTCAAGTTCCCGGAGGGTCATGGCCATTTCGACCCGATCCTCGTCCTTCTCCCCGAGGCCGAAAATCCCTCCGCAGCACACCCAGGCCCCGGCGGCCTTGGCCTCGCGAACCGCCCGGACATCCTCTTCGTAATCGTGCGTCGTGCAGACGGAGGGGAAAAAACCGCGCGCCGTTTCCAGGTTGTGGTGCACCGAGCGCAGACCCCGCGAGAGAAGAAAAGAGACGTTTTCGGCGGAAAGCGTCCCCAGACTGACGCAGGTTTCAAGCCCCACCTCGTTCCTGATCCGTTCGACGGCGTTTCCGATCCGCTCCAGTTCCCGGCCTTTCTTCATTGCAAGCCCCGAGGCGACGATGGAGAACTCCCGCGCTCCCCTCTCCCTGGCCTCACGGGCGGCCCGGACCATCTCTTCCTCCTCCAGGAGGGGGTATTTTTCTATCGCAGCCCTGGACCGTCTGGATTGCGAGCAGAAGGCGCAGTCCTCCGAACAGAGACCCGATTTGGCGTTGACGATGGAACAAAGCCTGATCTGATCCCCTTTGAAGCGGCGCCGCACCGCCTCAGACAACTCCAGAAGACGCCATATCGCGGACCGGGGAAGCCCCAGCACCGCCAGCGCATCCTCCGCGCCGATTCCCTCTCCGGACAAAGCGTCCGTCCGTATCCTCTCCCAGAACGCCTCCATTATATCTTCCTCCGCGGGGATATGCGCACCCCGGATTATTTATGGCGTGCGGTATTATCACATCCCCGGGAAGATTCGCAACCTCATAAATGACGGCGTCCCAATAGCAAGGCTTTTACGATCAAAATCCGGCTTGACGCGCCCGGAAAAAATCTGCACACTTGATCATAAATCGGAAAGGATCTTTTTTATAACCGCCGTTGATCGTACGGGGAAAGGAGGGCCTGCAAATGGACAGACGGTTTGCATTGACGGTATTTGCATTTATCGCACTGGCGGCAGCGGCAGGGGCTTACGGCCGGGCGGAGGCCGCCGCCGGAAAGGCGGCCGCTCAGGAGGCAAGGAAGGAAAAAGCGGTTAAGCCGGAGGAGTGTTACGACTGCCACGACGTCGTCAAGGAACTGCACACCGGCGGAAAACACGCCGGGGTCAACTGCATCAACTGCCACGGCGGGCTGGATAAGCACCTGAACGATCCCGGCCCCGACACGCGGCCAGCCACCGACGTCTCCTGGGAGGCCTGCGGCCGGTGCCACAAGAATCAGTACGACAGCTTCCTGAAGGAGGCCTACCATCGCCCCGCGCGGGATGAAAAGTCCCAGTTGACGGGCCGCTCTCCGAACCCCTTCTGGGACAAGCTGATGATGGGCCACGGCTTCACCAAGGAGCACGACGCCACCCGCGGCCACAAATGGATGCTCATCGATCACTTCGCGGTGGACCGGGCGTACGGCGGCCGTTTCCAGGGGAAAAAGGGCTGGCGCTACATCCTCGACGGCGGCAGGGCCTGGGACGTCCTGGAGGACAGGCATCCGGACACCAACGAACACAAACCCTTCCTCCGGCAGAGCGCCGCCGCGGCCAATCCGGTCTGCCTCCAGTGCAAGACCCAGGACAACATCCTCCAGTGGGGCTATCTGGGCAACCAGGCCGCCGGGGCCAAGTGGTCCCGGAAATCCAACGTCGTGGAGCTTGCCAGGAGCTCGCAGTACGGCCTGAACTGCTTCTATTGCCACGACCCGCACGCCGCCAAGCCCAGGATCGTGCGCGACGCCCTCATCGAGGCCCTGACCCGGCCGGATGGCGACACCCTCTGGCACAAAGATCCCAAGCGAACCGGTTTCAAGGTGATCGAGATGGGGATGAGGGGGTTCACCCGGAAGATCGCCCTTCTGGAGAAATACGACACCCGCCTCCTGTGCGGGCAATGCCACGTGGAGTACAACTGCAACCCCGGCTACGACCCGAAGAACCCCGACACCTCTAAATACTCCGTCACGATGGACGACCGGCGGACCAACCACTTCCCGTTCAAGGACGTCCTGGATCTCTACGACCACTATGTCAACAAGGTCGGCTTCCTCGATTTCAAGCACGGCCTTACGGGGGGCCTGCTCTGGAAGGCCCAGCACCCGGAGGCGGAAACCTTCTACAATTCCAAGTTCGCCAAAGCCGGCGTCGGCTGCGACGCCTGCCACCTGCCGAAGCTCAAGGACAAGAAGGGCAAGACATATACGTCGCACTTCGCCGCGCCCCCGCGCCTCCAGTTGAAGGAGACCTGCCTCAAATGTCATCCCAAATGGACTGAAGAACAGGCCAGATACGCCATCGACTCCGTCAAGGCCCATTTCCGGGGGAAGATGAGGAAGGCCGAATTCTGGCTCTCCGCCCTGATCGACGGGATCGTCGAGGCGAAAAAGGCCGACGTCGCGCCGGAAATCATCAGGCAGGCCCAGGAGCAGCATCTCAAGGCGCACATCCTCTGGGAGTACTGGACGGCGGAGAATTCAGACGGCTTCCACAATCCGGAGCTGGCGAGGGAATCCCTGACCAGATCCGTGGACGAATCGCAAAAGGGGATCGAACTTCTTAGAAAGGCCCAGGCGGAAAAGACCGCCGCCAGGTAGCGGAAAAAGCGGACTTGTTCATCCGGCGGCCGGCGCAGGCAACGGAGGAAAGACAAGCGGTGCAAGTCTTCCAGCACCGGTTTGAGCAGATTGGTGTAGAAGCGTGGGCTCCCTCCTGCTATCGGCAAGGCGATAAAACACATTCGCGTGCTGGATTTCAGTCCAAAATGGTGATAAGAAAACTATAATATCCAGCTATATAAGACGGAAAGAAAACATCGCTGTCAGTGGGATATGCAGACTGTATATTCATTGTTGATCTAAAGGGAAAATGGCTTGAACGTATTTGAAGAGTTCAAACGATTTATAAAGGAGTTGGAGGGCCGGAGGGTGAGGTATGCGCTTATCGGCGGGGTAGCAATGGCATTTTATGCCGAGCCGCGCTTCACCCGAGACATTGACCTGCTTGTCGACACTGACGACTTTAATAAGGTCAAAGGCATTCTGGAGAAGGATGGATATTTCGAATCTGCGTCGCCTTGGACATTCCGGAACGTGGCCATCGAGCTTCATCGGTTTCTCAAGGTTGTAAACGAAGAAGATGAAATGCTGATCGATATTCTTGTTGCCAAGGATGAGGAGGTCAGGAAAGTAATACGGGATGCTGTGGAAGCGGAGTCGGAAGAAGGAAGGATCATGCTTGCAAATAAGAAAGACCTGATCTGGCTCAAGAAGACGAGGGACTCGAAACAGGATCAGGCGGATATAGAGAGGCTTAAAGATGACAAAGATTGATAAGGTGCTAAAAAAACTCAGCGATCTTTACGAGTTCAAACGAAAGCTCAGGACCTACGCGCTCAAGGAAAAAGCCCAGAAGCCAATCCCGCCGACTCGTAACACTCGCGGCTGATTTTCGCGTTGATTTAAAATCGTAATTCTCGTTACTGCATCATATTATGGTTCGTGTCCCCCCGGAAGTTCACAGAAATCTTGCCATCCAGGAATCGGAATCGGGCATCAGTCTGAACCGGATTGTAGGAGCGAAGTTAAGCCGATAGCGGGAAAAGTTCACTGATTGTCATTGACAGGCGGCTCGGCCTTCCCTATACTTGGGCGCGTCTTTCGGCAGGCATCTTTGTATCCTGCGGGAGGCGTAATTTTGCGCGCAGGAGAATGAAACACAGCCCATGCCGGATCTGCTCATCTACGCCGTTGACCTTTTTCTTCACCTCGACAGACACCTGGGTGAACTCCTGCAATATTTCGGGGTCTGGACCTATGTGGTGGTCTTCCTGATCATCTTCTGCGAGACGGGGCTGGTCGTCACGCCGATCCTGCCCGGGGATTCGCTCCTGTTCGGGCTGGGGGCCTTCGCCGCCAACCCCTACCTCAAGGGACCGCTCGAGGTGGAGTGGCTGTTCATCACGCTCTCGATCGCCGCCGTCGCCGGGGACACGGTGAATTACGGCATCGGCCATTACCTCGGCCCCAAGGTCTTTCGCAACGGGAAATACCGCTTCCTCAAGAGGGAGTACCTGGACAGGACCCACCGGTTCTACGAGAAGCACGGCGGCAAGACGATCGTCATCGCCCGGTTCGTCCCGATCATCCGGACCTTCGCCCCCTTCGTGGCCGGCATCGGCGCGATGAGTTATGCGCGGTTCATTTCTTACAACGTCATCGGCGGCATCGCCTGGATCGGCATCTTCATCTTCGGCGGCTACTACTTCGGGAATCTTCCCGTGATCAAGAACAACTTTACCCTGGTCATTATCGCCATAGTCATCCTTTCCGTTCTGCCCGGGGTGATCGAATACTTCCGCCAGCGGCGGGAAACTGTCTGAAGCCCGGCGAGGGGCGGCGAAAGGGAGCAACGGCGGGCCGGCAAAGGCGCACGTGGGCGTGCGGAGACGGCCCAGGCGGTGGGCCAAGTGGAGGGGCAAATGCATGCGCAGGCTTATGAGGATGCCCAAGGGGGTTGCTGCCGGGCAATGAAGAGCAAGCACGCGCGGGCGCGCGAGGAGGGGTCATGAGGGGAATAAGGCTGGGCGCGGTCCTTCTGCTTACACTGTTGGTGCTGCTCGGGCCGGCGGCGGGCACCGCCGCGGCAAGCAACAGCATCGTCAAGATCGGCAGCGACGTGATCATCGAGGCGGGCCAGAAGGTCCGCAGCGTCGTGACCATCGGCGGCCAGATCACGATCAGCGGCAACGTCGAGAAGAACGTCACCGCGATAGGCGGCTCGGTGGTTCTCACCAGGACGGCGGTCGTGGGGGGCAACGTCACCGCCCTCGGCGGCGTCATCGTGATGGCGAGGGATGCGGAGGTCGGCGGGAGCCTGACGGAAATCAACTCCTCCAACCTCGTCGAAACCTTCAGCGCGGCCGTGAGCAGCGAATGGGAGGGCTGGTCCTGGATCTTCGCGATGATCTCGCTGGCCATCTTCATCGCGATTTTAGTGGTGGCGATGCTGACCGTCGCCCTTCTGCCCAAGCCGGTCCGGATCGTCGCGGAGGCGATCAGCGAAAACACCTTCAAGGTCGTCCTCTGCGGCATCCTCGGCCTGGTCCTCATCGCCCCCCTGGCGCTCCTCCTGACGATCTCGGTCGTCGGCATCGCCCTGATCCCCCTGGAGATGATCGTCGTCGTCTGTTCGGTCCTCCTGGGCTTCATCGCCGTGGGCCAGATCATCGGCAGGAAGGCCCTCTCCCTTCTGAGGCGCGCGAACCCGGGCGCGCTCCGCGAAACATTCTGGGGGCTGATCATCCTCTGGCTGATCGGCTGGCTCCCGTACATCGGCTGGATGATCAAGGCCTTGGCCATCGTAGTCGGCCTGGGGGCGACCCTCGTCACCCGCTTCGGGACGCATCAGGGCTGGAAGTGCGCTCCCCCTCCCCCCGTTGCGGGCGCTGCCGGCGGCCCGACAAGCGCCGCCTCCTCCGGCAGCCAGGGGACCGGCGCGGGCGAAACGGCCGCTTCGATCTCTCCGACCGGCGATGCCGGCGGTCCCGCCGCCGGATGAATCGCCGCCTAAGCCCCTCCCTTCCGTTCGGACCGGCGCCGGGAAATCCGATTAAATGCAAAAAGGCCCCCCTTCCGGGAAGGCCTTTTTAGCTTGCAATTCTCAGAGAATTGTCATGCCATGTTCTTCATGGCGTTGACGAGTTCCTGCACCGCCGCCGCCGACTTCTTGAGGGCGGCGTCCTCCTCGGCGGTCAGCTTGATCTGGATGATTTCCTCCACCCCACCCTTGCCGAGCTTCACGGGCACGCCGATGAACAGGCCTTTGATCCCGTACTCGCCATCGAGATAAGCGGCGCAGGGCAGGATCTTCTTGCGGTCCTTGAGGATGGACTCCGCCATCTCCACCGCGGAGGAGGCGGGCGCATAGAAGGCGCTGCCCGTTTTCAGAAGGCTGACGATCTCCGCCCCGCCGTTCCTGGTCCGGGTCACGAGCGCCTCCAGGCGATCCTGGGGGAGCAGCTCCGTGATCGGGACGCCGGCCACGGTCGAATAGCGGGGGAGCGGCACCATCGTGTCGCCGTGTCCGCCGAGGACGAAGGCATGGATGTTTTCCACGGAGACGCCTAACTCCAGCGAGATGAAGGCGCGGAAGCGCGCCGAATCGAGGACGCCGGCCATGCCGATCACGCGGTTCCTGGGGAAGCCGCTGACGTCGTGGGCTACGTGACACATCGCGTCCAGGGGATTGCTGACGATAATCAGGACGGCGTTGGGGGAGTTCTTGACCACCTGTTCGGTGACGGCGGTCACGATCTTCTTGTTCGTGGCCAGCAGGTCGTCCCGGCTCATCCCCGGCTTTCTCGGAATACCGGCGGTGATGATCACGATGTCGGAATCCTTTGTATCCTCATAGCTGTTGGTGCCGATCAGATGGGCGTCGTGCTTCTCCACGGGCGCCGCTTCTGCCAGATCGAGGGCCTTTCCCTGGGGCACGCCTTCGATGATATCCACCAGCACCACATCGCACAGTGCTTTTTCGCAGAGGCGCTGCGCCGCGGTCGCTCCGACGTTCCCCGCGCCGACGACGGTCACTTTCCTGTCCATACATTCCTCCTCTTCCTTCATTTTTTTAGCCCCGCGCCGCCGGCTCCCGGCTGGAGCAGGCGGCCGAAGCCATTGGACGACAATCCGGCCTTCGCGGCGAAAGCTTTTATATTGCAAATTAAATCCACGTATTATATAAGTATTCGCCTACGGCAGATTAACACAAGCCCCCTCTGATAGCAAGGGGAAATTCAGCCGGCAAGCCGCGCGAACCTGTTGCAGGCAAGAGTTTGAAACCGTTCCCTATGCCGGCGTAAGCCGCAACAGGTCTCCCCCTCGAAAGCGGGGGCTGAATTTTAACAAGGCATCCTTCTCTCTACGGAGTAGTCGAGAAATGGGAAAACGCATGGAAAAATTGTTCGGCACGGACGGAATCAGGGGCCCGGCCAATGAACACCCCATGACCGCGGAGACGGCCCTGAAGATCGGGCGCGCCACCGCCCATCTCTTCAAGAGAAAGGGGCATGTTTCCAGGATCATCGTCGGCAGGGACACGCGCCTGTCGGGATACATGCTGGAAAACGCCCTCGTCGCCGGGATCTGCTCGATGGGGATCGATGCTGTCATGGTCGGAGTCCTGCCCACGCCCGGGATCGCCTTTTTGACCCGGAGCATGCGGGCCGACGCCGGCATCGTCATCTCTGCCTCCCACAACCCCTTCCAGGACAACGGGATCAAGATCTTCGGCAACGGCGGCTTCAAGCTCCCCGACGAGGAGGAAGCGGCCATCGAAGAGATGGTCTTCGCCGGCGACCTGCACAGTCTCCAACCCTCCCCCGCCGAACCGGGAAAGGCCTCCCGCCTGGAGGACGCGCGGGGCCGCTACATAGTATTTTTAAAAAATTCCTTCCCGAGGGAACTGTCATTGGAGGGAATGAGGATAGTCCTCGATTGCTCGCACGGCGCAACCTATAAAGTCGCGCCGGAGGTCTTCGCCGAACTGGGCGCCGAGGTGACGACCCTCTTCGACGCCCCCAACGGCAGGAACATCAACCTCCGCTGCGGCTCCCAGCATCCGCAGGCCCTGGCCAGGGAGGTCGTCAAAACCGGCGCCGACATAGGCTTTGCCTTCGACGGCGACGGCGACCGCGTGATCGTCGTGGACGAGAAGGGGGCGATCCTAACGGGCGACCGGATCCTGGCGATCTGCGCCGGCGTGATGAAGAAGGAAGGCTTCCTCGCGAACAACCTGGTGGTCCGGACGGTGATGAGCAACATCGGCCTGAGCGTCGCCCTCAAGTCGCTGGAGATCGACTACGTCATGACCAACGTAGGCGACCGCTTTGTCCTCGCAGAGATGCAGGCCCGCGGGGCCGTGCTCGGCGGCGAGGATTCCGGCCATCTGATCTTTCTGAGGCACCACACGACGGGGGACGGGATCATCACCGCGCTGCAAACGGCGGCGGCGATGAAAAAGGAAGGCAAGCCGCTTTCCCGGCTCGCCCGGATCATGAAGGTCTTTCCCCAGGTCCTGATCAATGTGAACGTCAAGGCGCGGCCCGAGCTCTCGGCCGTGCCGGAGATCGCGGCGGCCGTCGAGGCGGCGGAAAAGAAGTTAGGAGAACGGGGACGGGTCCTCGTCCGCTATTCGGGGACCCAGAACATGTGCCGGGTAATGGTGGAAGGCCCTACCAAGAAAGAGACGGCGGCCCACTGCCGGCAGATCGCGGACATCGTTGAAAAAACTCTGAACTCCTAATTCCTGGTGGAAGCAGTGTTTTTCAGTTGGGATTTTATGAAACCGTCAACCGATGATGCGCAGGGCGAGATAAGGCGCGAGGTTGAAAAGGAATATCCATATTTTGAACAGGCCCATCCCCCCGTAGTGAATCGCAGCGAACTGCTCCTCCGAGAGTTGGAACCACTTCTTATGATAGCGGTAGATGCGGTCGCGGGCCAGGATGAAAACCAGGAACCACCACAGCAGCAGCACCATATTGATGACCGTGCACCAGGCAAAAAAAGCACGGATGGCCTCGATATTCATTTTCCCCTCCTTCGACAGGTAATTAGGGACAGCGCCCAATTAATTTGGGTTAATTTTTTATTGGGCGCTGTCCCTAATTATTCAATAATTCTCGGCCAAGAGCTCATAGTAGGACTGGGGATGCTGGCAGGCCGGGCAGAGCTTCGGAGGCGTCTTTCCCTCGAAGATGTAGCCGCAGTTGATGCAGTGCCACTTCACCGCCTCGTCCTTCTTGAAGACCTTCTTCCTCGCGACGTTCTCGATCAGTTTGCGGTAGCGCGCCTCATGGAATTTCTCCACCTTGGCGATCTGCTCGAAGGAGCGGGCAACCTCGGCAAAACCCTCCGCCTTGGCCGCCTTGGCAAATTCGGCGTAGATCGTCGTCCATTCCATGTTCTCGCCGGCCGCCGCGGCCTCGAGGTTCTCCTTCGTCTTCCCGATCACGCCGGCGGGATAGGCGGCGGTGATCTCGACATCGCCTCCCTGGAGGTGTTTGAAAAACACCTTGGCGTGTTCCTTCTCGTTTTCCGCCGTCTCGGTGAAGATGCGCGCGATCTGCTCGTAGCCTTCCTTGCGGGCCGCGCTGGCGAAATAGGTGTAGCGGTTCCTCGCCTGGGATTCCCCGGCGAACGCGGTCAGCAGATTCTTCTCCGTCCTGGATCCCTTGAATGCCTTTGCCATCTTTTCTCCTCCTTGCAGAATTGAGTTCCCCTACTCGGAAATGCAGTTCCCGCCTTTCTCCCTGGCACGCGCTATGGCCTTGCCCGCCTCGACAATCAGTTGCCTCCCCGTCTGCCCCGGCTGCAATGCAGCGATACCGATGGAAATGGTCGGATGGGGCATGGAACTCCCATCGGGCATGAGGGGAACCGAGCCGATCACTCCCCGGTGAAGACGATCGGCGATCCGCCGCGCCATATCCAATTCCACCTTGGGCAGCAGAACGACAAACTCGTCGCTCCCGTAACGGGCGATGATCTCCGCCGGGAGGAGATTGTCGCCGATCGCATTGGCCACCGAGTAGAGGACATGATCGCCGTGGGTGTGGCTGTGGCGCTCGTTGAAGGCCTTGAATTCATCGATATCGATCATGATCAGGCAAAGAGGCCGTCCGTCGGTGGTGCAGCGATGGACCTGGCGTTCTATGACCTGATCCAGCCAGAAGCGGTTGTGGAGGCCCGTCAGCGCGTCAATCGTGCCGTATCCCCGCAGATCTCCCATATCCCCGATCTCGGCGATGACTGCGTCCGCGTGCCGGAGGCGGGAGGTGAGGATGCCGATGATATTGCAGGCGGCGGCATGGGAGGAGTGGATCAGCGACCAGAGGATCTCCTCGTCCATCGCCAGCAAGCGGGTCGCTTCCGCGGCCACGACAAAGGCCGACGTCGGCTGGCGGTCGATCACGGACATTTCGGCCACGCTTTCCCCCGGTCCGAGGATCGCCGTCGGCTTGCTGTCGAGCGAATCCAGGTGGACGGACACGCGTCCGTCCAGGAGAAAATAAACGGTGCGGTTCGTCTCGCCCCTGTTTATTAGGATCTCCCCCGGTTCCAGAAACCGGACGGTGCAGGCGTCGATAATACCCTTGATCGATTCCAGATCGACCGACTTGAAAAGCCTTATCTCCCTGAGTTCCTCTTCTCTTATCGCATTCATCGCTCCCCCCAGTTAACTTTTAATCTTCTTGATGAGCCACGCCATATTCTGCCCGATCGTCCGACTCCTTGAATAAGAAAGCACCGGTATGGCCGGCGGTAAACTGTAACTTGGGAGTCTCTCTGATAAATATTAAATACGCTATAATGAAAACGATTCTTCCTGTCAAGATTTTCGATACGTTAACCGGCGAGAAAGGCGAAGGCGGTGAAGCGGCCGTCGTGGCTGAGGCTGATTTGTACGGCAAAGGGCAGCCTCCGGAGGAAGACGCGGGGGGCGCCCGGTCCTGCCGGATCATTCCGGATCTCGAGTTCCTCGAAAGGGCAGTTGTTGCGGCGGGCGATCTCCCGGAGGACTCGCTCCCGGACGAAAGCCGGGGGATCGGTGCTATTTTTGCATTCGCCCGCCTGATCGGCGCCGGGAAAATCTTCGGCATTTTCCGCAACGACTATATGATCCACATGCCGGACGATCCTCTCCAGCTCGGCCTCCGATCCCGCCGTTAGGGCGTGGACGTAGCCGTCTGTGACGGTGACGCTGAGCGCCAGGTCGCCCCGCGGGGTTAAAACGCAACCTGAGAGAATTTTGGAGGGAGCATGATTTTCAAAGGTCTCGTTGATAGCATCGTGATCCTTTTCGGAAAAAGAGGGGGGCTCTGTCCCCAAAACGACACGATAGCGCCGGGGGATCGAACAGACGTCGGGATAGTCGCGGCTGACGGCCTTGTAAGCCGCCTCCTTCGCCGCCCAGAGCGACCAGAGCACGGCATCGGGATTGGCCGCGCCGGCGATCAGCCCCCTTTCCTCCGGCGTGAAGACCCGGTCGAGGAAGCGGCCGTCGCCGCTTTTTCCGCGGTTGTCAGGTTCTTCAAGATCGACGATGTCGTTACCCACGGGTGGCAAGGTACTCTCCTTCGATTGCGGCCAGACGCCCGACGATCCGCCGCGCATATTCCCTTTGCAGACGGAGCCCCTCGCCGGCCGGCGCCCCGGGATCGAAGACCTCCGCAATCATGGTGAACCGCTCGCCGAAGCGGGGAAAAGTGCTATAATTTTCCTGGCCGTCTCCCCTAAGATAAATAAGCATCACCCGGCAGTGCCGGCATTCGCTTAGAAAGCGGCCCACGCCGTAGGAAAAACCCTCCCGGTTCACCCGCCCCGTCCGCGATCGCCCCCCTTCGGGGAAGATCATCAGACCCTGCCTCCACTCCAGGACGCGGCAGCACTTCGCCAGCAGCTCGTGGAGCTCCTCACGGCTCCCCCCGCGGTTCACCGGCAGGCACTTGGCCAGGTAGCACAGGAAGGCCAGGAAGGGATTCCGCTGGAAGTTGTCGCGCTCCGGAAGATTCCAGGGGATCTGCCGGAAGCGGGAGATATGGCCCCAGAGCGAGGCCATCCCGTAACTGATCAGGGCCGAATCGATCATCGTCAGGTGGTTCGCGCAGACGATCCACGGCCCCTCGTGGTCTCTCCGGAAGCGGGCGATATCGCACCGGACGCTCTCTATGTTCCTGATCCGCCAGCCCATAAGCCGGATGGCCAGGAAAATAAGCGGCGCGGTGATAACCGCGGCCAGGCGTCCGAGGAGATACTGCCGTCTGAGGGACCTCTCCATTTTCTCCATTCTTCCCGTCAGGCCGCCTTCTTCCTTACCAGAGCCACGGCATCCCCGATAGTCGCGATCCTGTCCGCGTCATCGTCGTCGATCGTGGTCCCGAAGACATCCTCGCATTTGATGATGATGTCCACGAGCCGGGCCGAATTGACCTTCAGGTCCTTGAGGATGTTGGTCTCCATGTTGGCCTTCTCTAAAAGGGACGGGTCCTTCACGTACCCCTTGAGGATTTCTATTACCTTCTCCATAATCTGCTGATCGGTCATGATTGTACTTCCTCCTGATTGTTATTGTTGTTATGAAACGTTTCCCACCCCGAAAATCATGTCCCGTAAGCGCGCATTGTAGATTTGAGCTCCCATTTCCTGAATATCAGACAACTGTTCACATCGCCGAAGCCGAAGCCGGCCTTGGCCACTATCCTCAAATCCGGACATTCCACAGCTTTGTGCGGGATGCTCTTCGCATAGGGGGCGATCTCGGGATGGAGATCCCCGCAGTTGAGCGAGGGGTGGACGAAGCCCCGGTAGAGCTGCAGGACGGCGGCCACGCATTCGATCGCCCCCGCCGCGCCCAGGCAGTGTCCGATCAGCGACTTGGTCGCGTTGATCCAGGGGAAGTCTTCCGGCCCCCTCCCCAGGGCCTCCGACCAGTTCTTCACCTCTACCGGATCGGCGTAGGTCGCCGTCAGATGGCCGTTGATCGCGTCGATCTGCCGGGGATCGATCCCCGCGTCGGCCACCGCGCCGCGGATGCAGCGCTTCACCCCTTCGGGATTGGGCGCCGTAATGGACCCCCCCATCCGGTGGCCGCCGCAGTTGACCGTTCCGCCCAGCACCTCGGCGTAGATCCGCGCCCCCCTGCCCAGGGCCGTTTCCAGTTCCTCCAGCAGGAGCAGGGCGCCTCCCGCGCCGGGCACGAAACCGGCGGCGCTGGCGCTCATCGGCCGCGAGGCCTCTTCCGGCCGGTCGTTGAACTTCTTGCAGATCACCCGCATCGAGTCGAAACCGGCCCAGATATAAGGCGAGGCCCCTTCCGAACCGCCGGCCAGCATCCGGACGGCAAGTCCCTCGCGGATGCGCCGCATGGCGTCGATGACCGCCTCGTTTCCCGTGCTGCAGGCCGAGGAATTGGAGGTCGTCTGGTTGCCCAGGGCCAGCAGGCCGGCGATCCTGGCGCTCGTCCCGCTGTTCATCACCTGCTCCACGATCCGGCTCCCCATCCGCCGGACATTCCCGCCGTTGACCATCGGGACGACCGTCCGGGCGATCGTGTCCATCCCGCCTATCCCGGAACCGGCGATGACCCCCGTTTCCCAGTCCACCTTATCGTCCGCAGCGTCGGGGACGATAAATCCCCCGTCCCGCCAGGCGTCCACGGCCGCCACGGAGGCGTAGCCGATGTTGTCGTTGATCGATGGGAGCTCCTCGTGGTCGAAATAGCGGCTGCGGATGGCCTCGAATCCCTGCGGGATCCCGCCCACCTGGCAGGCAAAGTTCAGCTCGGCGAGTTCCGGGCAATGCCGGATGCCCGAACGCCCTTCCCGGAGCGCCTGTTCGAACGCCTCAAGGCCGTGGCCGTTGGGTGCGACGACCCCCATCCCCGTTATGACTACCCTTCGCCTCATGATTTGGTCTCCTGCCCGCTCTTGCCAGTAACTATCGCCATGGATTCGCTTTGCTGTCTCTGCTCGAATTCGGCGCGGGGAATTCCCTTCCCCGCCAGGACGCCGGAACACACCTCCTCGCCGCCGGCCCGCGCCATCGAAACCCCGACCTTGAGCTGGTTGCCGCGGAAATAGACCTTACGGCCCGTGATCACGACCCGTTCGCCGGGGCGGACCACGCCGGCGAACTCCACGTTCTCCGCCAGCGTGAACAACGTCAGGAGGTCTCCCGCCTTCGCCTTTTCTCTGTCGCGCAGCAGCGACAGGTAGAGGCCGAAGGCCACGACCCCCGTCTGGGCCATCGTTTCGATGAGGATGACCCCCGGGGTGATCGGTATCCCGGGGAAATGGCCGCGGTAGAAATATTCGTCGCCGCTGAACCTGTAGGCGCCGACGATGTGCTCCTCGTCCAGTTCCAGGATCTCTTCGATGAACCGGAAAGGCGCCTGCTGGGGGACCATCGCCAGCACCCTCTCCCGAAGCGTTCGCTCAGCCTCCATACAACCCCCCGTTGACATGGATCACCGTGCCGGTGATGTAGGAACCGGCGGTGGCCAGAAAACCGACCGCTTCCGCGACCTCCTCGGGCCGTCCGATACGGCCCAGCGGGATCCGCGCTACTATTCCCTCTTTAATCTCTTCGGGCAGCCGCGCGGTCATCTCCGTCGCGATGAAACCGGGGGCGACGGAATTGACCAGGATGTTTCGCCCCCGGAGCTCCTGCGCAAGGGATTTCGTCAGGGCGTCCAGGGCCGCCTTTTCCATGGCATAGGGAATCTGCCCGCTGTTCCCCGTGTGGCCGACGACGCTCGAGATGTTGATGATCCGGCCGCTTCCGGCGCGGAGCATGAAAAGCCGCAGGACGCGCTTGGTGAGGTACCAGGCGCCCCGCAGCGTCGCGCGCTGGGCGTCGAACTGTTCGATCCGCATCCGCTGCATGTCCGCGTCGATGGCGACCCCGGCATTGTTCACCAGGCAGTCGAGCCGGTCGGTTTCCTGTCTGAGCCGTTCCGCCATCGCCTCCACCTGATCGATGTCGGCCAGGTCCGCCGCAAGCAGGAATCCGTCCCCGATCTCTGCAAGCAGATTCTCGGCTGCCTCGCCGCTCGACCGGTAATGGATGCCCACCCGGAAGCCCTTCGCCGCCAGTTCCCGCACGCAGGCCGCTCCGATCCCCGTCGCGCCCCCCGTGACGACCGCAACCTTCCTGTCGTTCATGATTTTCATAGCTGACTGTCCAGTCCTTCAATATCTTTACGCGGAATAAATAGGAACAGCGCCCTGTTCTGCCATGCCTGCGAAGCGGGGCTTCGCGACAGGCGCGTTGGAGATTTTTCGAGTACCCTATATCCCCCAAAAGGGACGAAAAATATCCAGCGCCCAAGCGAAGGCCCGCTTCTCGGGCAAGAAATATCACATGTTAAAATAGGGCGCTGTCCCTAATTTCGCACACCCTTTGGAAATCATGTCCCGGAAGCGCGCATTGTAGATTTTTCGGGGTACCCCTGCCCCCGCAGCGGAGCACCCTTATTCCTTCATCCGGCCGCCGACGGAATTGGGCGACCGGCGGGGGTAGTCGGGATAGGCGATCCCCTTGAAGACGCCCGTCCGCGCCGCGTGGATCTCGGCGATCTCCTCGCCGTCGACGCGGACCCGTCCCTCTCCGATCACAATGCTCGCCCCCGACTCCTTCAACTGGGTGAACCGCCGCACCTCGACCTCGTAGCGGACCAGGCGGTTGTAGGGGCGGATCTGGCCGCTGAAGACCACCTCGCCGCAGCCGAGCGCCCGACCCGACCCGAGCGCCCCCCGCCAGACGCAGAAAAAACCCAGGATCTGCCAGATAGCGTCCACCGAGAGACAGCCGGGCTGGACCGGATCGGAGGGCATGTGGCACTGGAAATACCAGGCATCGAGACGGATGTCCTGCTCGGCCGTGATCCTGCCTTTGCTTCCCTCCCCGCCGATCTCCATGATCCGGTCCTCCATCAGGAAGGGCGGGGCCGGGAGACGGGCCGCGAATCCCGCCGGGGGATCGTCGACCAGCGTCCCGTAGGCGAAGGCGAGGAGTTCCTCCTGGCCGAAGCTGGAACGTTTTCTGAACTCGTCGTACGTCATCATGGCTCCTCCTCCACGCTCAGCAGCGAATGGACCCAGGTCAGACCCGCCCCGACGAGGCAGACGGCTACGCGGTCGCCGGGCCCGAGCTCCTCCCAGCGGCTGCTCAAGACGGCGGCCGCCCCGGCGCAGCCGGTGTTCCCGAATTGATCGACGTTGTACCAGTGTTCCTCCTCCGGGATGCCCGCCCGTTCGCAGACGGTTCGGAGCGCCCCCAGGTTGGCCTGGTGGCCGATGAACAGGAAGCGGCCGTCCCTCCCCGGGGCGGACCTGAGCAAGCGGACGGAATCCGTCATCCGGCGGATGGCGAATCCCTGCACGGCATGGCCGTCCTGGCGGAAATGGCCCGCCGGGGGGATCGTCACCTTATCCCAGGCCGACGACTTTGTTCCGCAGTTGAATTCCCCCAGGACCGCCCTTGCCTTCACCGAGGCGGACAGCACCGCGGCGGCGCTCCCGTCCCCGAACAGAACGGCCGCCGAGCGGTCGCCGAAATCGATGACGCGGGTGATGTTCTCCGGCTGGCAGATGAGCGCAAACGGCGGCAGGCCCCCCTCTCCCATCCGGTTGAGCAGATCAAGCTGCATCCCGAAGGTCGTGCAGGCCGAGTTTACGTCGAGACAGGGGGCGTCGATCCCCAATTCTGCCGCCACCAGGGACGCCTCCGCCGGCGTCGAACTTGCCGGCGCGCAACAGCCGGAAAGGACGAGCCCGATGTCGCCCGGCCCCACCCCCGCCCTTTTCAGCGCCATGCGGGCCGCCGCCGCGGCCGTTTGCGCGTCGCTGTAGAGGCTCGCCTCGTGGGCCGCCCGCGGATCGCTGTTCTTGGTCCGGCGGATGTATTCGAGGGGGAGAACCGTGCGCCGCTCGCGGATTCCCACCCGCTCCATGATCCAAGCCTCGTCGGTCCCGATTTCCAGTTCCTCGAGGAAGCGGTTGGTGATGACGTTTTCCGGATGGAAATGGCCGATGCCGTGCAGATAGAGCATTTCAGACCAGCTCCCGCCCGATGATCATGTTCTGGACCTCCCGGACGCCTTCGTAAATGTCGATGATCTGGGCGTCCCGGATGAGCTTCGAGATCTCGTACTCGGAGATGAACCCGTAGCCGCCGTGGAGGTGCAACCCCTGCGTGGCGCAGAAAATCGCCGCGTCCGCGGCCAGGTTCTTGGCGAGGGATGCGTAGACGCCCCTGTCCGGCGCCCCCTCCTGGACCAGGAAGGCCGCCTTCATCAGGGCCATTTCCGCCTGCTCGATCCGCTTCCACATCTCGATGAGCGTCTCCCGGGCCACCGGCATGTCGCAGATCCGCTGGCCGAACTGGCGGCGTTCCCGCGTGTAGGCGAGCGTGACGTCGAGCGCCCGCCTGGCCAGCCCGACGCCGATGGCGGCCACCATGGGCCGCGCGTAATCGAGGACGTCGGTGAGATACTGAAATCCGAGCCGCCGGTCGCCGATGATCTGTTCGTCTTCGATGACGACATCCTCGAAGGTGACGCTTGCCGTGTTGGAGAGGCGCTGTCCCAGCTTGTCCTCCGGTTTCCCCGTCACGATCCGGCCCCCGCAGGGAAGCGGGATCTCCCGGCATGTCTGCGGCCCGGTTTCCGCCGTCTCAGGTTCGACGGCCAGCGCCGGAACGACAACGCAGGCCAGAAACGGAGACGACAGCTTGCCGACCTTGCAAAACACCGTGAATTGCGAGGCGAAAGAGGCGTTCGTGATGAAGCACTTAGCGCCGTTGAGCACGTATTTGCCGCCGTTGCCCTTGCTGATGATCGTCGTCATGGCGCCGTTGTCGGAACCGGCATTGGGCTCCGTCAGGCAGAAGGAGGCCAGCAGAGGCCGCTCCACGAAGGGGCCGAGGAAAGCCTGCTGCTGGGCGTCCGAACCGTGGAGGGCGATTGCCGCATTGGCCAGGTCGTTGCACATCGCCGACGTGGCGATGCCGCTGTCCCCGTAGGAGATCTCCCGGATGATGAGGGCTGTGGAAATCAGATCAATGGAGTACCCCTTGACCGCCTCCGGGATGGAGAGGTTCATGATGCCCACCTCCCAGGCCTTCCGGATGATATCAAAAGGGAAAACGTGCCCCCTGTCCAGGGCCATTATGCCGGGAGTAATCTCCCGGTCGACGAAACGGCGGACGGTCTCCAGGTACTGCTTTTGTTCTTCGGTGAGGTTGAAATCCATCCAATTCTCCTTTAAAAAAACAGTGACAGCTGCCTATTTTCGGGAAGATTGGCAGCTGTCACTGTTTTAATAACGCCCGCCCTCAGGCGGCGACAGCGAAGGCCCGCTCCGCCGCTTCTCTGGTTGTAACGGACGTGCAGGCCACGCCGATGGTCCGGAAGAATTCCCGCAGAGGCCTCCCCGGACCGATCTCCCAGACGGCATCGGCCTGCGAGGCGAGACAAATCATGTTCTGCTTCCACCGGACGGTGCGGCTGATCTGCCGGACGAGGCTTTCGATCACCTCATCCCGGCCGCCGGCGTGGAAACCGCCGCGGTAGTTCGAGGTCACACGGCGGGCCGCAACCGGGTCGAGAGAGTTGCCGAATTCCCTGAGAATCCGGTCGAAGGGGCCGAGGATCGGATCCAGAAGCCGGCTGTGGAAGGGGGCGCTCACGTTGAGCCGCACGAAACGGAGGGCCGGAAGGCCGGACAGGGCTGCCGAAAGGCGGGTTTCCGCCTCGGAAATAGCCCCCGCCTCGCCGCTCAGGACAAGCTGGCGGTCGGAATTGGCGTTCGCCACGTCCACCAAAAGCCCGTCGAGAAGCCTGTCGATCACCTCCGGATTGAGCTCGTCCGCAATCACCGCCGTCATCGCCCCGGCGCCGACCGACACCGCCTCCTGCATGAGACGGCCCCGCTCCTGGACTATCTTCAGGGCCGCCGCGAAGGGAAGCGAGCCGGCGGCGACAAGCGCCGTGAATTCGCCGAGACTGTGCCCCCCGAAAAGGGCGGGACTGAAGCCGTAACGGGCCGCCAGCCCTCTGAGCATGGCGATCTCCGTCGTCACGATGCAGGGCTGGGTGAATTCGGTAAGATGGAGGCGTTCATCATCTCCAAAGCAGACGGCGGCGACATCCCAGCCCAGGGCGTCCGCGGCTTCCTCATAGGCGCAGCGGCTCTCCGGAATCTGTTCGAAGAAATCCCTTCCCATCCCCGCCCGCTGCGATCCCTGGCCGGGGAAAACAACTGCGTCCCTTCGTCCTTCCATTACCACCCTCCCGTCATTTATTAAAACCTTGCGCAGATTAAAGATCGTGATCCCGAAAGCGTGGTGAGGGCGCGGTCGGGAGACCTGCGCCCAGCTTGTAGATCAGCAAGCGCGAAGGGATCATGAACGAGGGCGCGCTTAGTAACCTACGCCCTGCAAGGAAAATTAGCAGAAATCATGCCACATCGCGATGCAGTAGGCCGTCTTCCGGAAATCCCCGTTTCAACGTGTAGTTGAAGCGGCCGCCAGCGTCTCGAAGAGGGGCCTTTCCCCCGGCAAAGGGCCTCCCCGGTGCGTAAAATCGGAGCCCGGTGCGAAGGACTCTACGCAGCGCCTTTTCCCTCTATCCTCCCTCCTCCTTGACTTGCAGGCGGCGATTAAGGTATTTCACCACCATGGAAATCTTCATGCTGATGGCGGTGGGCATCACCGTGTCCGCGGCCCTGATGATCACCAAGAAGCGGGAGCCGCTGCATCTCTCCTTCGCCACCCTCTGCCTGGCCATCACCTTTCACAAGGGAGGGGTCTTCTTCGACGGCTTTTTTCAGCACCGGGCCTGGTTCCTCGTGGAACAGCTCGGCCTCCTGGCCATCCCGCCCCTTGCCATAAATTTCAGCCGTGAACTGTTTCCCGGCCAGGGCATTCTCGCGCCGCGCGACATCCGCACCACGGCCCTGTTCAGCACGGGCCTCGCCGGCCTTGTTTTCACGCCCCTTGGACGCTGGATACAGATTGAATCGGTCTTTTTTTTCTACGCAGCCGCCGTTTTACTGCTCTGTTATTTCTCGCTGATCGTCTATGCGAGGAAAAAGGCGGCCGGCGTGGAGAAGAGGCGCCTCGTCTACCTCATCATGGCCTGCACGGCGGCGATCGCGACGTACAGCGTCCCGCCTCTGTTCAATCTGATCATCGCCGGCATGCTCTACTTCATCCTGATCATGATCACCCATCCCCACCTTACGGAACTCCACGAACTGATGACCCGCGCCCTGGTGATCCTGATCCTCACCCTCTTCACGACCGTGATCTTCTTTCTCGTCATCGGCTTCTTCGGCCAGGGACCCGCGCCGCCGTTCACGCTCGTCTTTATGGTCTCCTTCCTGATCATCATATCCATGGGGCCGTTCCAGGTTATTCTGAAGCGTTTGCTCACGCGGATATACCCGGAGATCAAGGACGTCTTCGCCTCTCCCTTCGATCTGGATGAGAAGCTGGAGCGGGAAAAGGCGCTGCTTCTGGAGCAAATGGCCCCCGTGCTCGCTCACGAGATCCGCAATCCCCTCGGTTCGATCAAGGGGGCCGCCCAGGTCCTTCGGTCGGAGGCGGAAAGCGAGGAACAGAGAAATCTCCTGGATGTGATCACCGAGGAGGCGAATCGCCTCAACCGGGTGGTCTCCCAGTTTCTGGACTACGCGCGCCCCTACGCGCCGGACTTGAAACCACAGCCGATAAATGCAATCATCGAAAAGGCCGTGGCCGTCCTGGAGGCGGACAAGCTCTCCGCCCGGGTCAATATCGAGCTGGAGCTTCACCCTCACCTGCCGCCGGTCCCCGTTGACAAGGAGCAGATTCATCAGGTGATCCTGAACATCGCCATCAACGCCTGCGAGGCGATGCCCGACGGCGGCATACTGACGATCCGGACTTCCCGGACCGAGAGCGACACGGGAGACGCGGTGGGGATCTCCATCCGGGACACGGGGCGGGGAATCCGCCGGGAGGACATGAAAAAGATATTCACCCCCTTCTTCACGACCAAGGAGCGGGGGGTCGGGCTGGGGCTGGCCGTCTGCCAGCGCATCATCCGGAACCACGGGGGTCGCATCCGGGTAAAATCCATCCCCGGCCAGGGGACGATCTTCTTCATCCGCATCCAAACGGCGCAGTAATTAGGGAGAGACAATTTGCAGACGAAGGCGGCCAGGATACTCGTCGTTGACGACGAACTGAACATGAGGCTGGTCCTGAAGGCCATGCTCAAAAAGGAGGGCTACGAGGTGGCAACGGCCGCCGACGGGCTGGAGGCCCTCAAGGCCCTGCGGGAGGAAAAGTTCGCCGCCGTCGCCACGGACCTCAAGATGCCGGGCCTGGACGGGATGGGCCTCCTCGAGCGGATCATGCAGGACGATCCCTCCCTGCCGGTGATCATCCTCACCGCCTACGGCACCGTGGCCAACGCCGTGGACGCCCTGAAGAAGGGTGCGTTCGACTACCTCACCAAGCCTTTCGAGCAGGACGAACTCAAAACGGTCGTCCTTAAGGCGGTGCGGACCCGGATGATGGACGACGGCGATCTCTCCATCCCGCCCGATGCCGATCCCCACCGGATCGTCGGAGAGAGCAGCCGCATGGCCGAGATCCACGGGATCATCCGCAAGGTCTCCCCGACCACGACCGCGGTTCTCATCACCGGGGAGACCGGGACGGGCAAGGAGCTCATCGCCCGCGCCATCCACCGCAACAGCAAGCGGAACCGACAGCCCTTCATCAAGATCAACTGCGCCGCCGTCGCGGAGAACCTCGTGGAGAGCGAACTGTTCGGATATGAAAAGGGGGCGTTCACCGGCGCCGTGAACGCGAAACCGGGAAGATTCGAACTGGCCAATCAGGGAACGCTCTTTTTGGACGAGGTCGGTGATATCCCGCGGGATATGCAGGCAAAACTCCTCCAGGCGATCCAGGACCAGAGCTTCGAGCGGGTGGGCGGCCTCAAGACCGTCTCCGTGGACGTGCGCCTGATCGCGGCCACGAACAGGAACCTTCAGCAGCAGGTCAAGGAGGGAAAGTTCCGGGAGGATCTCTTCTACCGCCTGAACGTCTTCCCCATCAATGTCCCCCCGCTCCGGGAACGCCCCGAGGACATCCTCCCCCTGGCCGATTACTTTCTCGAAAAATTCAACCGGAAGCTGGGACGGGCGGTAGCCGGGATCGACGCGGCGGTCCGGGACCGCCTCCTGGCCTACCGCTGGCCGGGCAACATCAGGGAACTGGAGCACCTTCTCGAACGGATGGTCCTGATGGCGGAGGGACCGCTCATGACGATGAAGCTGGTCCCGGAGGAGATCGCGGCTGCAACCGGCGAAATCCGCCCCGTCCCCGCCGATCTGCCGGAAGAGGCGGCCGGGCGAGACGCCTTGAAAAGCCACATGGAGGAGATGGAAAGACAGATCATCGCCCGCTGTCTCGAGGAGTGCGGCGGCAACGTCACGCGCGCCGCGGAACGGCTGGGACTCAGCCGCAAAGGCCTCCAGCTCAAGATGATCAAGCATCAGCTCAGGAAGGCGAAGGAGAATTGAATTTACTGAATCAAAATTTCCTGTTGCAATAATCGCTTGTTTTTGCTTTATAACACACGACACTTGGATTTATGGCCCGCCGCTGCACCCGTTAACAGGCAATGGAGACTGATACTGTGATGACGGTTCAAAGCATCCAGGAAAAGGCGATCGACATCGTCACCGTTCTGATCAAATCAGTCACCGCCATCCGGCTCTATCCCCCCACCAGCGCCATCGTCAACCGGAACATCGACCTGCTTCTCCAGACCTGCAGCGAGTTTCTGGAAGAGAAAGACCCTCTGATCCTGGCCGAATCGGAGCGGAAGCTCCTCATCGACGGCGAGCCGGCCGATCATAAGGACCAGGAAAAGATCCAGATCCGCGCCTTCGTGGAACTCCTCGTCATCATGGACATCCGGAGCATCACCTTCGTCAGGGGACTGGGGAAGGAAGAACTCCTCGCCTTCGTCCAGGCTATGAGCCTCAGACCCGAAACCGCCCGCGCCGAGGGGGGGCTGCAGGCAATCCTCGACAGCCAGGCGGTCCGGAATATCCTCATCAACGAAAAGATGTTCGTTGCCAGGGACAAGGACCAGCAGATCGTAGCGAGCCTAGACCTCAAGGACGACGACATCCTGAGCATCCTGATGGAGGCCGATCCAGAGGCGTCCGACCTGCAGCAGATCGTGGAAAAGGCTAAGGATCCTGAATGGGTAGGCCAAATCTTCCAGACCGGGATGAAGCACATCACGGAGCAGAAGGACCTGACGCCGGGCCTGCAGCTCTCGGAGAAGCTGATTCATATGGTGAGGATGCTGGAGAAGATCGCCGATCCCGCCGATCAGGAACAGCTCGCCGACCTAATAGCGCGCTCCATGGCGGAGCTGGACAACGAAATGGTGAGCCTGGTCCTTTCCCAGGACGTGCGGGATCTCTTCGGGGGGCGCCTCTTTACGGGCGTAATCGAGGAACTCGCCGACGAGAGGTTCGTCGAGGTGTCCGACGGTCTGGCCCAGATGGCGGGAACGCCCGGAAAGCACGGCCAGGCGGCGGCCCTCTCCCGTGAAGTGCTGATGAATACGGAAAAAGGCCAGAGGCTGGAGACCGAAAGGAGGATCAGGGAGGCCAAGGAAAAGGAAGAGCGGGAAAGTCGTTTCAGCCGTCTGAGCGAGCGGATCCAATGGATTCGGAAAGGTGAAGCGGACGCCCCACTCGATCCGGCTCTCAGGGCGGAGCTGCCCGGAATCGTAATGGAACTCTACGGCATCGGTTACGGCGAGACCGCCGATGAAGTCCTCGCCTGGTTCACCGAAAAACTCACCGATCCAAAACCGGAGCTCGGCGCCTGGGCGGCCGAATCCCTCTCCCAGATCCTGGAAGGCCTGATCGCCACCGGCATGGTAGACCAGGCCGGCCGTCTCGCCGAAATGCTCTCCCAATGGTTCGGCACCGAAACGGTTTTCAGCCCCGCCTGGGAGCGGATCTGCCGGCAATTGAAGGAACTCGAGCAGGCCCTCCTCGAACGGGACCCCTTCAGCGAGGTCCATCCCATCCTGGACGCCCTCAGCATGATCCAGTCCGGGAAAACCCCCAGAGACCCGGCGATGCAGGCGATGGCAGCCGAAGCGCTGCGGGAACTGGCCGCGGAAGGGCTTCTCAAGGTCCTTATCCGCGAGTTTACTGTCAACGAACGGGGGCGCCAGAAGTCCGCCGCCAGGAACCTGGCCCGCCTCGGCGTGGCGCCGGTGGAAGAGTTCCTCGACATACTCCGGGAAAGCGAGGACAGCACCGAGCGCGTGCGGATTCTCCAGGCGATCTCAGAGATCGGCGCACCGGCGATCCCCAACATCATCGGGAGGATCATCCGGAACGAACCCTGGTACGTGCTCAGGAACCTCGTTTACCTGCTGGGCCGGGTGGGTCGGGAGTCCGAGGCCGCCGATCTGGCGCCGCTCCTTCTCCATGCGAATCAGAGGGTGCAGATGGAGGCCTTGAAGAGTCTCCAGCGGATCGGCGGAAAATACCGGGCGGAAGTGCTGCTTTCCGCCCTGCCCAAAGTCGATGATTCGCTCAAGATGAATATCGTGGAAACCTTGAGCATCATCAAGGCCCGCGAGGCCGTTCCAGCCCTCGTGGAAATGCTCCAGGTGAAGCCCGCCGGCGCTTCGCCTCTGAGGACGGAGCTGGAGGAGAAGATCTGCAACGCCCTGGGAAACATCGGCGCCCGCGAGGCCCTGCCGGCCCTCACGGAGATAACCGATCCCAAAGGGTTCTTCGGCAAACGGTCCTACCCGGAGAAGGTGAAGATCGCCGCGGGGAAGGCGGCGACTTCCATCATGCGGCGGTAAACCTGACGGCTTCGCAAAAAGGCCGGATGCTGCGTTGCGCTTCATCCTTCGTCATTGCGGCGTACGCAACAGTACGCCTCATTCCTCTGGATTCGCGCGCCTTGCCTGCGGCCTTTTTGCGAAGCCGTCCCATTTTTACACCTTTTAAGGCTTTCTACGCGATCATCAAGTATAACGGCTTTGGAATTACCGGGCGACCGGCCCCGTCTCTCCTGTGCGCGACCGCGCGTCCGATTTCATGATGAGCGCCCCCCAGGCCAGCAACAGCGAATCCAGCCAGAAGGCGGGAACGACGCCGAAGGCGCTGCCGAGCGTGCCGACGGCCGCCGGCACCAGGACCTGGATGAACTTGTTCGCCGTCTGGCGCATCCCCATCGCCTCGCCGCTTCGCCCCTCGGGCGCGCGGTTGTAGGTGATGATCAGCGACAACGGGCTGCCGCAGCCGAGGCCGAGGCCAAGCAGGAACGAAATCGCCATCAAGAGGGCGACGCTGGTGACGAACGGAAACATCAGAAACACCGCGGCGGCAAGAATAAGCGAACCGAACAGCGCGGCCTCTTCGCTGCTCCTCCTGACCAGCATCGGCATCAGGCCCCGCATCATCAGCATGGCGGCCGCGTAGGTCCCCATGATGATGCCGATCACGGACGCCGACAGCCCGAGCGAGTGCCCGTAGATCGGCATGTAGAAGTTGAACAGCTCAAGTCCCGTCTCGATGATGCCCGCGGTCAGGAGGGCCCGGCGCAGCGGCGCACTGCGGACCAGGTCCGTCATGGGTTTCTTCGCCTCGCGATCCGCCGCTGCCGCCCGCGGCAGGCCGCCGGCGAAAAAGATCAGAAATGCCGCCGGCGCCGCCGGAATCAAAGCGAGGAACAGATAGGCGAGCCCATGCCCGGCCAGATCGATCGAAAAACCGGCCAGCGTGGGGCCGAACATCGCGCTCAGGGCGACTCCCAGGCTGAAGATGCCGAAATTGCGCGTTCTGTCCATCCCGCTGCCGAAACTCCCGATCAGATGCTGGATGGATACCGTGTAGAAGATGTAGAAACAGCCGATCATCGCCGCAGATGCGTACAGCGCCGCCAGATGCGGCAGGAAAAAGGGCAGGAGCAAGCCGCCGGAAAGGCCCAGCGACCCTGCAAGCATCGGAATCCGCGGTCCCAGGCGGTCCGACAGCCTGCCGGCAAAGACCGCCAGGAAAAAAGGAAACAGGGAATACAGCGATATCAGTATGCCGACGACGAATGCATCGGCGCCGAGTTCCATCGCATACAGCGACATCAGGACCTTGCTGCCCTTGAAGGCGGTCTGGTTGAGGACCGTCGCGGCGATGACGAGATAAAATATCATGGAAACAAGGGACAGCGCCCTATTTTTTCTACAGCAAAATCCGACATTTTGGCTGGACAGGCTTCCATTCTCCTTATATCGCATCCCCCGTCAAATATCGACGCATTGATATCATTGAGAAAAAAATAGGGCGCTGTCCCCCTATTCGGCTCACCTGATGTCACGGTGATACCGCTGGAGCGACTTGACGCCCGCTTCTCCCGAACGGTGCTCGAAGATCCCCACGGCGGAGGCATGCGCCGCCGCGGTCGTAGTGACGTAAGGAACCCTGTATTTTATCGCCGCCTTGCGGATGTAGGCGTCGTCATAAGCGCTCATCCTGCCTATCGGCGTGTTGATGACGAGCTGGATCTCGCCGCTCTTTATCTCGTCGACGATGTTGGGACGCTGGAGTTCATGAACCTTGTAGCTCAATTCGGCCTTTAGACCGTTTTCGAGGAGGTACCGGCAGGTGCCGTCGGTAGCCTTGATCCGGAAGCCGAGTTCCTGAAATTTACGCGCCGCCTCCAGAACGAACGGCTTGTCGTTGTCGGTCACGGAAATGAAGACCGTCCCTGCCAGCGGAAGCGGCGATTGCGTTGCTTCCTGGGACTTGAAGTAGGCCAGGCCGAACGTCGGCGCCATGCCCAGCACCTCGCCGGTGGAGCGCATCTCCGGTCCGAGGACGGGGTCCACTTCGGGGAACATGTTGAACGGCAGGACGACCTCCTTCACGCCGATGTGCGGGATGGCCTTGCGTTGCAGGTTCAGGTCGGCCAGCTTCGTCCCCAGCATGAGCTGCGTGGCGATGCGGGCCATCGGCACGTTGCACACCTTCGACACCAGCGGCACGGTGCGCGAGGCGCGCGGATTGGCCTCCAGCACATACACCTTGTCCTGATGGATCGCGTACTGAATGTTCATCACGCCGCAGACCTTCAGCTCGCGGCCGATGCGGAGCGTGTATTCCTCGATGGTCCTGATATGCCGCTCCTGCAGCGTCACCGGCGGGATGGCGCAGGCCGAATCCCCCGAGTGGATTCCGGCCAGCTCGATGTGCTCCATGACGGCCGGCACGAAGGCGTCGGTCCCGTCGGCCAGGGCGTCGGCCTCCGCTTCGACGGCGTTGGCGAGGAAGCGGTCGATCAGGATGGGGCGCTCCGGCGTCACGTCCACGGCGGCGTTGACATATTGTTTGAGCATCTCGTCGTCGTGGACGACCTCCATCCCGCGGCCGCCCAGGACAAACGAAGGGCGCACCATCACCGGATAGCCGATGCGCGCGGCTATCCGCCGGGCCTCCTCGAAACTCGCGGCCATTCCGGATTCGGGCATGGCTATCCCCATCTTCTCCATCATCTTCCGGAAACGGTCGCGATCCTCCGCCAGGTCTATGGTATCCGGAGCGGTGCCCAGGATCCTGACGCCGGCCGCGGCCAGCTCGCCTGCGATGTTGAGCGGCGTCTGGCCGCCGAACTGGACGACGACGCCTTCCGGCTTCTCCTTCTCGTAGATCGCCAGAACATCCTCGACGGTCAGCGGCTCGAAGTAGAGCTTGTCGGAGGTGTCGTAGTCGGTGGAAACGGTCTCCGGGTTGCAGTTGACCATGATCGTCTCGTAGCCGGCGTCGCGCAGGGCGAAGGCGGCGTGGACGCAGCAGTAGTCGAACTCGATCCCCTGACCGATGCGGTTGGGACCGCCGCCGAGGACCATCACCTTTTTCCGGTCGCTGGCGGGCACCTTGTCGGGGCGGTTGTACGACGAATAGTAATAGGCCGCGTTCTCGACGCCGCTGACCGGCAGGGCGTCCCAGGCCTCGACGCATCCGCTGCGCTTGCGCCGCGCGCGGATCTCCGTTTCGGAGACGCCGAGCAGCCGTGCGAGATACCGGTCGGCAAAGCCGTCTTTTTTCGCCCGGACGAGAAGGTCGTCCGGCAGTTCCTTCCCTTTGAACCGGAGGATTTCTTCCTCCAGTTCCACAAGCTCTTTCATCTGGCCTATAAACCACGGCTTGATGTAGGTCTTGGCGAAGAGCTCCTCCACCGTCGCGCCCTTGCGGAGGGCCTCGTACATGATCCACTGCCGCTCGCTGGACGGCTCGTTGAGCATCGCCATCAGTTCGGGCAGGGAGCGCCGGTTGAAGTCCCTGGCGAAGCCCAGACCGTGGCGGCCGTTTTCGAGCGAGCGGATGGCCTTCTGGAAGGCCTCCTTGTAGGTCTTGCCGATGCTCATCACCTCGCCGACGGCGCGCATCTGGGTGCCCAGTTTGTCCTCGGCCCCCCTGAATTTCTCGAAGGCCCAGCGGGAGAACTTCACGACAACGTAGTCGCCCGAGGGCGTGTATTTCTCCAGGGTCCCTTCCCGCCAGTAGGGGATCTCGTCGAGCGTCAGTCCGCCCGCGAGTTTGGCCGAGACGAGCGCGATGGGGAAGCCGGTGGCCTTGGAGGCTAAGGCCGAGGAGCGCGAGGTGCGCGGGTTGATCTCGATGATCACAACGCGGCCCGTTTTCGGATCATGGGCAAACTGGATGTTGGTCCCGCCGATCACCCCGATCGCCTCGACAACCCGGTAGGAATAATCCTGGAGCCTCGCCTGCAGCTTCGGATCGATCGTCAGCATGGGGGCAACGCAGTAGGAATCCCCGGTGTGCACGCCCATGGCGTCCACGTTTTCGATGAAGCAGACGGTGATCATCTGGTTCTTGGCGTCGCGGACCACCTCCAACTCCAGTTCCTCCCAGCCGAGGACCGACTCCTCGATGAGGATCTGGCCGACCATGCTGGCGGCGAGGCCGCGGCCGGCGATAACGCGGAGCTCTTCCACGTTGTAAACGAAGCCGCCCCCCGTGCCTCCCATCGTGTAGGCCGGCCGGATGACGAGGGGGTAGCCGATCTCGGCGGCGACCTTTTCGGCCTCCTCGACGCTGAACGCCGGGGCGCTCCTGGGCATGTCGATCCCCAGCCTCTTCATGGTCTCCTTGAAAACGATCCGGTCCTCGCCCTTTTCGATGGCGTCGGCCTCGACGCCGATGATGCGGACGCCGTATTTTGCCAGCACGCCGGTCCTGGCGAGCTGCGAGGAGAGGTTCAGGCCGGTCTGGCCGCCGAGGTTGGGCAGGAGGGCGTCGGGCCGCTCCTTCTCGATGATCTCCGTCAGGGCCGGCAGGGTCAGCGGCTCGATGTAGGTGACATCCGCCATGCCCGGGTCGGTCATGATGGTGGCAGGATTGGAGTTGACCAGCACGATCTCATAGCCGAGGCCGCGCAGGGCCTTGCAGGCCTGGGTGCCGGAGTAGTCGAATTCGCACGCCTGTCCGATGATGATGGGACCGGAGCCGATGATCAGCACTTTTTTGATGTCGTCGCGGCGGGGCATAGGGGAGTTCCTCTTCCATGAAGTTATTTCAGGCAGCGCGGCGGCCGCAAACCTGGTCTCTTTTCGTGCGGGCAAGATACGCAGGACGGCCTCGTATGTCAACAAGTTTCTATTCCGGATCAGGCGGATTCCCCCGCCTTTTTGAGGAGAAGCCCCCAGTCCTCGTCCACCATCTTCTGGATCTCGTCGAGGTCCCGTTCGGCGAGGTGCTGGAAGCGCCCCTGGAGGCGGAAGTACTCGCGGACGAGGTAGCCGCGGGGCTTGTAATTGATCGTGTAGCGCAGGCCTTCCTCCACCTCATAGAGGGGGAAGATGTTCGTCTGGACCGCCATGCGGGCGATCTTCACGGACATTTCGGATGGTATCCGCCAACCCGTAGGGCAGCTCGCATAAACATGGAGAAAGCGCGAGCCCCGGATTCCCTTTGCCTTCTCCGCCTTCCGCTGCAGGTCCTCGGGGAAGGCGATGTTCGCCGTCGCGGCATAGGGGATCCGGTGGGCCACGAGCGCCTCGACGATGTTCTTCTTGCGCATCTTCTTCCACTCCCGGCCGGGGGTGGTGGTAGTCCAGGCGCCGTAGGGGGTCGAGGAGCTCCGCTGGATCCCCGTGTTCATGTAGGCCTCGTTGTCGTAGCAGACGTAGAGAAAATCCTCGTTGCGCTCCACCGCCCCGGAGAGGGCCTGAAAGCCGATGTCGAAGGTGCCGCCGTCGCCCGCCCAGGCAACGACGGTGGTCTCCGTATCGCCCATGATGTCGAGGGCGGCCCGGACGCCGCTCGCCGTGGCGCCCCCCGTCTCGAAGGCGGAATGGATAACGGGGATCTTCAGGGAAGACTGCGGGTAGGGGCCGGCGATGATCGACCAGCAGCAGGCCGGCAGGACCAGGACCGTCTTTTCCCCCATGGCCTTCAGGAAGAAGCGCATCGCGATGGTCGCGCCGCAGCCCGGACAGGCCACGTGGCCCGAATGCATGTATTCCCTATCCGCCGTCTCAGCGTCCATCCGGCGCCTCCTTGAGGCCGATCCAGACATCGTCGTCCCCGGGACGGCCGGCCTCCTTCGTCCGGCGGAAGATATCCGCGAGCGTCTCCGGCGTCACGTCGCGGCCGCCGATCCCGGCGATGTAGCCGTAAACCAGCGGCCGGGGATCGAGGTTGGCCAGCGCCGCCCTCAGTTCCTGGGCAAAGATGCCCCCCGCCCCGAAGGAGAAGTTCCTGTCGACGACGGCGACCTTCTTCGCCCGCCCGAGCGTTTCCCTGAGGCGTCCGGCCGGAAAGGGTCGGAACAGCCGGATTTTGAGAAGCCCCGCCTTCTCCCCCTGCTCCCTGAGCGCCCGGACGCAGAGCCGGGCGGTGCTCGTGATCGTTCCCGAGGTGACGAGGATAATCTCGGCGTCGTCGCAGTGCACAGCCTCGACGGGACCGTAGCTCCGGCCGAAGATCCGGGCGAATTCGGACTCGATGGAGCCGAGCTGCTCCAGGGCGTCTTCCATCGCGAGGGAAATATCCCGGCGCATCTCCATGTAGTCGCCGGGCGGAACGAGCGCGCCGAAGCTGCACGGCACGGCCGGATCCATCCGGAACCGGGGTGCGTAGGGCGGGAGGAAGCGGTCCGCTTCCTCCTCGGCCGGGACGTCCACCGGCTCGTACGTGTGGGAGAGGTAGAAGGCGTCGAGGACCGCCATGACCGGGAGGCTCACCGTCTCGGCGAGGCGGAAGGCGATCAGCGTCGAGTCGAGGACCTCCTGGCCGTCCTCGCAGTAGAGCTGAATCCAACCCGTGTCGCGCTGGGAGAGGCTGTCGGTCTGGTCGGCCCAGATGTTCCAGCCGGGGGCGAGCGCCCGGTTCACATCCGCCATGACGATGGGGAGACGGGCGCCGGACGCCCAGTGGAGGAGCTCGTGCATGTAGGCAAGGCCCTGGGAAGAGGTGGCCGTGAAGGTGCGGACGCCCATCAACTGCGCCCCGATGAGCGCCGCGAGGCAGGAGTGTTCGCTTTCCATCCTAAGGAAGCGGGCCTTCAGGACGCCCTTCTCGCAGTACTCCGAGAGGATCTCTACGATGTGGGTCTGGGGCGTGATCGGATAGGCGGAGATCACCTGGACCCGCGCCAGCCTCACCGCTTCGGCAACCGCCTGGCTCCCCTCGATGACCCGCCTCATCCCGCCTCCTCTCCCAGGAACATCGCGTCCCTGGGACATTCGACGACGCAGACCCCGCACCCCTTGCAGTAATCGAAATTGATGCGCCTTTCCTCCCCTTCCCGCAGCACGGCAACGTCCGGGCAGAAAAGCAGGCAGTTGTCGCAGCCGTTGCACAGGCCGCAGTTGAAGCAGCGCTCCGCCTCCTTCATCGCGAGGCCCGCGGAGATCTTCAGCTCGATCTCGGCGAAGGAGCGGACCCGCTCCGCCGCCAGCAGGCGCGGCCGGGTGATCCGCGGGGCGAAGCGGAAATGGTCGGTGTTGATCTCGGCGTAACCGACGACGTGCGGGCTCCGGAGACGCCTCTCGCCGCCGAGGCGGATTTCAATGGAGAGGGCCGCCCCGTCGCCGACGGCGCGGGCGCCAATCGCAGGACCGACGGCCTCCGGGCCTTCCCGGAAAAGGGCGTCCAGGGCAATCGCCGCCTGCTTCCCCGAGGCGACTGCGTGGGCAACGCTCCCGGTTGCGTTGACGAGATCGCCGGCGTAAACGACGGCCGGTTTTCCCTCCGGAAGGACGAGGCGGCAGTGGCTCAACGCCAGGACGCCCGCGGCGTCCGCGGCGGGCGGCATCCAGACCTCCCGCGTCCCGGCCCCGATCGCCCGGATGATCCGGCGGGCGCGGATCTCCTTGGTCCTGTCGCCGTCGGGGACGACGCGCGCCCTCCCCCCGCTCTCCTCTCCCGACACGGCCATTTGCCGGAGCGTGAGGACGACCTCTTCGCCGTCGCAGCGGCAGGCGGACGGGGCGACAAGCTCCTCCAGCGCCACCCCCTCCTCCAGGGCCATTTCGACCTCGTCGGCGAAGGCGGGCATGTCCTGCCTACGGCGGCGATAGCAAATCACTGCCTTCCCGCCCAGACGAATTACGCTCCGGGCTGTATCCACCGCGGTGTTCCCCCCGCCGATCACCGCCGTCAGGCCTTCGCAGGGCGGCGGCGTCCCTTCCCGGATGCCCCTGAGGAAATCAAGCCCTTCGACCACGCCGGCTTCCATCTCGCCGGGGATCGCGAGCTCCTGTCCCCGCCCGCGGCCGCAGGCCAGGATCACGGCCCGGCATTCTGCCGCCGCCTCCGCTATAAACCGACCGTCCACAGGCCGTCCCAAAAAGATGCTTATTCCTTCTTCTTCAAAACGTCTGAGGTCCTGGCGGAGCGCCTCCGCGGGAAGACGGTAGGCGGGGATGCCCCAGCGCAGGACGCCCCCCGCTCCGGGCGCCGCTTCCCACACCCGGCATTCGTAGCCGAGCAGCGTCAGGAACCAGGCGGCGGCAAGGCCCGCCGGACCCGCCCCCGCCACGGCGATCCGCTCCTTCCGGGCGGGGAGGCGCGCAAGCGAAGGCTTGATATCATAACGGGCGGCGGTGTCGGCCAGGAAACGCTCCAGGGTGTGGACGGCGACGGCGGAGTCGTACTCGCCGCGGTTGCACGCCTCCTCGCAGGGATGGAAGCAGACCCGGCCGCAGACGGCGGGAAAGGGGTTTTCCCGGAGGATCGTCTCCCACGCCTCCTTGAAGAGGCCGCGGGAGGCAAGCATCTCGATTTGGGGAATGTCTTCGCCGGCGGGGCAGGCGGCCGCGCAGGGGGCGGTCTTGTCCTCGAAGCGGGGGCGGAGGAAACGCCATGACCCCGTTATATTCCCCTCCGTGGTGAGGCGGGAGACGGGGAGGAGGAGCCTGTTTTGCATCGCCGCCCCGTTCATAGGCATACCGTCCTGTAGGCTTCCTCCGCCGCGCGGATGTTGGCTTCGGCATGGGCGGGGATCTCTGCGCGGATCGCCCCGGCAATGTCCGCAAGCGGCGGCATCTCCAGGAGGCGGGCCAGGGCGCCGATCATCGCCGTGTTCACGATGGGGTGGGTCCGCGTGCCGAGCCCCCCCTCCCGCGCGATGCGGCTCGCGTCCACAAAAGCCGCCCGGAAGGAGGCGAATCGCTCCGCCTCCTCCGGGGGCGAGGGGCTGTTGATGAGGATCCATCCGCGCTGCTTCAGCCCCTTTGTCACGTCAATACCCTGCAGGAGGGTCCGGTCCTGGACGACGACGTGGTCGGGCGCGGTCACGTTCGTCCTAAGGAGGATCTTCTCCCTGTCGAGGCGGAGGTAGGCCTCCACGGGCGCCCCCCGGCGCTCGACGCCGAAGAAGGGGAAGCTCTGCACCTCGAATCCCGCCCGGAAGAAGGCCTTGGCCAGAAGGATGGTGGCCACAACGGTCCCCTGGCCGCCTCGCCCGTGGAAACGAAGCTCCAGCATATGGCGCCCCCTTCAGATCCGGTTCCAGACTACGACCACCGCCTTTGCCGGTTTGCCTCCCAGGGAACGGAAACTGTGGTTCTGCTCCGATTCAAAGTAAAGGGAGTCGCCCGGCTCCATGACCACCACCCTGTCGTCCGTGCGGAATTCGAGACTACCCTCCAGGAGATAGGCGAACTCTTCTCCCTCGTGGCTCGTGAAAACCATCTCCGCCGTCTCCGCGGGATGGAACTCCACGAACAGCGGCTCCATGTGCTTGTCGGGCTTGCTCGTCTCAAGGGATTCGTAGCTGTAGCTGATCTCGCCCTCGCGGTGGTGGGGGCGCTGCCGGATGGGGACCCGCTCTGCGCGGCGGGTGACGGAGATCCGCACCCCCTGCCCCTCGTCCTTGAAGAAATGGGCCATCCCCACCCCCAGGGTCCGGCCGAGGTTCAGCAGCGTCGCCACCGGGGGGACGAACTCGCCCGCCTCGATGTCGGCCAGCAGCGTTTTGGACAGACCGGTCCTCGCGGCGATGTCTTCGAGAGTGAAACGGCGCTTTTCGCGCAGCGCCCGGAGTTTGCGGCCTATCCCGAGTTCTTCGACGGCGGAGGCCGCGTCCTTGTCCTGTGCCATGTCGTCGCCTCCAATAATGATCGGATATCCTGCAATGCCGCAAGGCGAAGGGGGGGTGCGATGGAGCGGGGTGAACGGGAGCGCCGCGGGGAAATGGTATGGCTGCATTATAAATCGGAGCTCACGCGCCGTAAAGCAAAAAATCGATGAAGTCGTAAAAAGTCGCGAATCACCCACCCCTTAAGGGAAGGGAAAACGGAAGAAACGGCCGCATGATTTCTCTCGCATCGGGAAAACTTCTGGTGTATGAAGGCGGCCGGGCCGGCGCCCGCTGTTCGAACGGCTCACCGCGACGGCGCCGGCGAATCCCGGACCGGCGTGCGGAGGCCGGGCCGGCGCCGGCGGTCTTGAGACCGTGGGGCGGGCGCCGGGCAAAATGCTATCATTTTACGGAAACACCTTTTTGCGATGAAGATATTGCAAATTATTGGGACATTTCTGATCGCGGCCGCCGGCGGCTTTCTCTTTTCCCTCCTGCGCCTCCCCCTGCCCTGGATGCTGGGGCCGCTCGCCGCAACGATAATTTACCACTCCGCCAGCGGCGGGCGCGCCCGCTGGCCGGTCCAGTTTCGGAACCTGGGGCTGATCGTCATCGGATATTCCATGGGCAGGACCGTCACCCTCGAAACCACCCGGGAAATCCTGGCCAACCTGCCGGCGATGTTCGCGGTGACCTTTTTCACCTTGCTGTTCTGCCTGGGCATCGGCTACATCACCCACCGGCGGGCGGGCATCAGCCTGGCCAGCAGCATGCTCGGCAGCATCCCCGGGGGCCTGGCGCAGATGGTTCTGATGACCGAGGAGATCGAGGACGCGGACATAACCGTGGTCACGTTCCTCCAGATTACGCGCGTCCTGGCGGTGGTGTTTTCGGTCCCCTTCATCGCCGCCTACGGCACCGGCCCGCTGCCCGGCGGGCTGCCGGCGCCGATGACGGCAACCGGCCCGCAAGGCTTGACAGCCGTGCTTCCGGCGCTCCTGGCCGCGCCCCTGGGGGCCGGGCTGGCCTTTCTCCTGAAGATGCCGATGCCCTGTCTTTTGGGCCCCATCTTCGCCACGGCCGCCGCCGTTCTCATCGGCTTTCCGGCGCCGCCGGTGCCGCCGCCCCTGATGAATCTGGCGTTGATCCTCTTCGGGACCTATTTCGGGATCATGATCACCGTGGAGAGCCTCAGAAAACTCGGCAAAGTGCTCCCGTATGCCGTGGGCGGCGCCGCAGCGCTATTGGCCTTCACCTACCTGCTGGGCCTCGGCCTGACCTTCCTGACCCCGGCCAACCTGCTCACCACCTTCCTGAGCACGGCGCCCGGCGGCCTCTCCGAGGTGGGCGTGGTCGCCCTCGCCCTCAACGCCGACGTCGCCTTCATCATGGCCTACCAGTTGTTCCGGATCTTCTCCATCCTCCTGCTGCTGCCGCCCCTGCTGAGGCGGCGGTTCAGGCGGCGCGTGTAAAAACGCCTCGCGAAAGCGGCTGGATTGGGGATTGTCGTTTACGGCTTCCGCGCGGTGACGATCATGCGGGAGTTCATGAAACCGTAGTCCCCTTTCTTTTGGAAAGGCGAAAAATCGCCGCAGACCGCGACGCCGGCAAAACCGATTTGCATAAGGAGGCGCCGCATTGAGTCCGGTTCGTAGAACCGAAGCGAATAGCGGTTGTCCCGGACAAGCCCGCTTTTTTTGCTGATCACCATCTCCCGCGCGTAAACGACGTCCCCGTCCAGGCGCCTGTCCCGGCAGACGACAATGTCCTCGCCGATCTCGTGCCAGGCGAGGGGATTGAATCTGCTTTTCAAGGTGGCGCCGTTGACGATGTCGATGAGCAGCCGGCCCCCGCATTTCAGCAGGCGCAGGGCCTCGGAGAGGATGGCCCGGTCGCCCTCCGGGGAGGCGGTGTAGCCGAGTGAATTGCCGAGGATCAGCACATGGTCGAAGCTCTCCGCGGGAAGGCCGGTCTCCCTGGCGTCTCCCCGGAGAAACCTGATCTCCCTGCCCAATCTGTCAGCATCCCTTCTCCCCCGGTCGATGAGAAACTGCGAGTAGTCCAGGACGGTGCACCTCCTGAACCCGCGGCTGTGCAGCTCCAGGGAGTGCCTGCCGTGGCCGCCGCAAAGATCGAGGATGTCGTGTTCCGGGGAAAGCGGCAGCAATTCCCCGATGAGATCGACCTCCCGGCGGGTCACCTCCGCGTCGCAGACCGAGCGGGCGTCGGTGACGAGATAGACCTCGTCGAAAAGCTCCTTCCACCATTCGGGATTGACTTCGAAATTCATGGCCCCTCCGGGTGCGCGCCGAAACTGAAGAGCCCGTCGGAGGCGAAAATCGCGGGGGACCCACCCCAGACCTGGGAGCGGGCGATCGCGAGCTCTTCGGCCTCGATGTCCACGAACGAATCGATTTCCCCCGCCAGCCACATCCTCTCCAGGGTCAGGCAATCGGCCCAGACCGCCGCGCAGTAGGCGCGCAGGGCTTCTATGTGGCCGGGCCTCACCACCCGCGGCCGGAGGGCCATCCTGATCGGGCCGAGGAGATAGGTGAATTTATGCTCGCAGGCCATCTCCTCCTGCATCCGGACGATCTCGAAGAGGTCCCCATAGCCGATCGAGAGAACGGCCTCGTTGATACGGGCGACTGCCTCTTTTACCGTCATGTCCGAGCGCAGGACAGCGAGCGGCTGGACGCCCCCGCCGCTTCCGACGTTGGTGGGAACCCCGCCGAACCGGACGAGAAACCCGAACACCTCCTGCGGGCCGAACAGGCAGCGGAAATCGGTCTGGTAACGGGCAAGCGCAACCTCTCCCCGTTCCCGGTCGAGGACGGGATTGTCCTCCGCCCAGAGATGGAGGGGGATCTTCTCCTGGAGGATGTAGTCGCCCGCCGCAAGCGCAATCCGGATCGCATCCTCGCTGTCCCCGTGGACCCCTCCCACGCGGACCCCCTTCCCCGAGTAGCCGCGCTCGGGTTTGAGGACCAGGGAATCCCAGTGCTCCCGCGTCCACTCGACGAGGTCGGCGATTGACTCCCCTTTAGGCCCTTCCGTTCGGCGGGGATAGAACTTGCGTGTCCAGGGCGTCCGGCTTACGGTCTCCGGATGAAACCGGTCGCGGCAGGGACCGGTGATGATCTCGAAGGCGCTTTTGACGTTGATCGGCTCCGTGCCCCGGGGGTTGATGACCCGCCCTTCCCGGACCGCCGCCAGCAGGGGGGAGAGGTTCTGCCCGCGGTGCAGGGCAAGCAGGGTGTCGGTGTTGAAGTCTACGAAGAGGACCGAGACGGGCCGCCCCCGGTGGCACACCCGGCCTTTTTTCAGCTCCAGCTCGTGGGGCGCCGTGAGGACCCCCGTTATCCCCGGGATCTCGCTCAGCCTCGCGGCGAGGTTTCTGTTCTCGGTGACGTCCTCGAGCGTCTCCTCCTCGGCGACGACGGCGATTACGCCGGGGTTGCTCCCCTCCCGCGCGCGGTGAACCTCGAGGAGCATCCGGACGAAGCCGTCGACCGGATACAGGAGCGGATGATCGAAATCCAGCTCCACGCCGATCTTTTTGATAGCATTGAGCCGCTTCCACACCTCCTTGCCGATCACCTGGGTGATGCGCTGGTAGTCCCAGCCGCCGGGACTGCCCAGGTTCCATTCCGAGTGGAAGCCGAGAAAATTTTCCACTTATTCCTCCCCTAAGTCTTGACGGTACGGTGAAAAACCGAAATCTCCTCTCCTGTTCTACAACCTCCCTTTAATCTCCTCCCCATCGAGGGAGGGGAAACGAATTTCCCACGATGCCGTCAACATTGCCCGCAGCGCCCGCGCAACTTCTCCTCCAACAGATCGAACCCGATCTCCCCGCCGGAGAGTGCCTCCCGGATAAATCCCTGTGGATCTCCTTTCCCGTAGCGGCGGTACAGATCGACAAAACGCCTGACCCCGAATGTATAGCACACCTGGTAGCCGGGCCTGAGCGCATATTTCGGGACGACGGACGCGGCCGCCTCCGCCGGAAAGCCCGCCTCGACGAGACGCTGGGCGGCGGCGCCAATCGTCAGTTTCCCCGTCTGGAGGTCGAGATCGACCAGCCCGCGGACGGCCCGCCGGTATCTTCTTTTTGCAAGCAGAAACGCATCCGCCGGCCCGAAGAAATAGCCGGTTTCACGCATCAGCTCCTCGGCGAAGCAGGCCCACCCCTCGTAAAAAAGGGGGTTCTCCAGCGGCCGCCGCAATGGAGAAACGAAATGCCAGCGCCAGGTGTCGAGGAGATGGTGGCCTGGATACGTCTCGTGGGCGGTCAGCATCCGGTACTCCGCGAGTTCCTCCCGGTTGTCGTTCCACGGCCCTTCCGGGGGGACGATGTAGAACGTCCCCTTTGGCGGATTTGCCGGCGTGAAGCTGTAGGCGGAGGCCGCTCGGATTGCCCTGAGGTACGGGGGAAGCGGCGAAACCTCAAGGGGGCTTTTTTCATGAAGATCCGCCGGGACGATGCCGCGGGCGAGGCAGTGGCCGAGGAGATATGCCGCCTCCTTGCGGTACACCGACGTCAGGTCATCGGCGGGACCCGCGGGAAGGGGCATCTCCCCGTTCACCTTCCCCCCTCCGGCGCCGGCGACCTCCGGGATGGAGGGCTTCCAGAGCGTCTCCCTTCGGCCGGCGGCGGCGACCTCCGGGATGGGTGCTCTCCGGAGAGCCTCCCTCCTGCCAGTGGGAAAGAGCGTCTCGTCCATCTCCTCCACGATCCGGCGCATATCGCCTATTTCTTCCATGAGCGTATCGCGGACATCGTCCAGTCCGACCCCGCAGCCGAGATGCTCTCGTACGATCCTTTCGACGACCTCCGGCGGCAGCAGAAAATCCTCCCTCGTCCGGGCACTCTTCAGAAAATCCGCGAACCGCCCGAGGGCGGAAAGGACGGGCGCCAATTCATTCTTCCGTTCCCTTTCAAGAGAGCCCAGCCACGCCATAACGTCCGCCACCATCTCCACGCCCAGGTCCCGGAAGAGCGCCGGCATGTCGATGAGGACTTCCTGCGCCTGTTTCAGGAAATAGGGGATGGCCTTCGTCCGGATCCTCCATGCCTCGGCATCTGTGTCTCCCAGGGCAGAAGCAAGGCCGGTGCACATGATCGTCAGGTAAAACGTCGGCTGCGTTTCATGGAAGCGGACCTCTTCGAGCTGCTCCCTGAGCGCCCGCGCCGTCCGTCTGAGCGTTTCCGCATCGGCGGAGATCTCCGCGTCCCTTGTTTCCTGGGAGATAAGACCGAGGGCGCGCTCCGCCGCAGAGAGACGCGCCACAGTTTCCGAAATGCTATCAGGCGTGAAGTCGTCCCAGCCTGGCCAATCCCCCCGTGGAGGAACAATCTGGGGGAAATAGTGGAATTCATCGCTTAAGCAGCAGACCGGGAAGGTCTTCCCGAGATAGGCAAAGAGGTCCTTTGCGACCGCAGCGAGACCTTCTTTTAAGCTGGATTCCCGGACCTGCTGTCGATCCTCCAAGAAAATCACCCCCTTCGATGATTTTCTTGTTTACCATAAAAAAATAAAAATTAGTACCAAGGTACAATAGACAAGTTGTTCTTAACACTACAACGCCGGTTACTTGACAATTGATTAATCATGGTATATCCTCCTGAAAAACAGCAGGAGGTGCGCCATGACGGGGAACGATTTAAGAGAGCTGCTGCCGCAGTTGGCGGCATA